>Ga0055584_100001350_pt1 | contig 24164 bp, 22 predicted proteins | sample OSDHelmetaG_FD_58716 | JGI IMG/M metagenome (GOLD analysis project Ga0055584, IMG submission 58716) | Pelagic marine sediment microbial communities from the LTER site Helgoland, North Sea, for post-phytoplankton bloom and carbon turnover... | ecosystem: Environmental > Aquatic > Marine >...
TTGGCATTGATGACCTCCCAAATTTCTGAGACGGTAAAGTCTCTGAAGAAGGCAAGGCCTTTAATTCGATTAAATTTTTCCCGCCCGGAAAGCTCTTCCTCGGACAGGTTGAGCTGATCGAAAACCAAGCTCAGATCGCCAGCAACGTCCAGGCAGGTTTTGTAGCGATGATCAGCTGATTTCATCAGCATGCGATCGACTACGTGCTCCAAAATCTTAGGCAGTCCGCTGCGCCGCTCGGCGATGGGAATGTATGCCTGGGTGGTGATTTGGTGAATGATGCTCGGCAGGCTGGTAGCTGCGAACGGATGTTGACCTGTCAGCAGCTCATACATGACCACGCCGAGAGACCAGATGTCCGACTGGTTGGTGACATGGCCCATGCCGATCTGTTCTGGCGCCATGTACAGCGGTGACCCCAGATAGCCATCGACTTGCGTATCGGTGGCGTCGAGTTTTGTGATGAGCGCGATGCCAAAATCACCCACTTTGATATCGCCATCCGGCGTGAGCAAGATGTTTCGTGGCTTGATATCCCGATGCACCACACCGGCGCGATGTGCCTGATCAAGTGCTTTTGCACACTTAAACACGGCTCTGACTACGTCCTCAACCGGCATCAACGAATCGGGTTTGGTGTGGTCGCGTAAGGTGCGTTCGCCCGGAATGAACTCCATCACGATGAACCATGTCTCATCCTCAACGCCGGCGTCGCGTACCTGTACGATATTGGGATGTTTCAACATCCCAGCGACTTTGGCTTCATTAAAGAAGAGTTTGCGTGATCTCGCCTGATCGAGGCCTTCGCGCATCGCTTCTGAGTGCGCGACTTTTATTGCGACGTTTTCGCCCGCAAATGGATCGTAACCAAGGTAGACGGTGCCCATGCTGCCGCGACCAACTTCGGTTTTGAGCTCGTACTTCCCTAGGCTCTTAACGCTGGCTGTGGTCTGACTGTGGTCCTGCATGGTTGGGCTTGCGCATTCATAGGAAGACGTTTAAACCCTAGCACAACAGTACCAGTCTGATTTGCGAAACAAGGCGCAATTCGAGCAGGCCATTCGTGGTTACACTTCTGTGCTAGCTAGCCGACCTAGGAACCAGCATATGCCGAGACGCGTTGAACGGAGTATTCGATGAGTTTATTTAACCTCAAGACCGCGTTTTCGAACGACCCACATGTTGCAGCCTTCGGCGATGCCCTAGCGCGCATGGAGGAAGTCATCGTTGGCAAACGAGATGCCATCCAACTTGCGCTCACCTGCTTGCTAGCGCGGGGCCACTTGTTGATTGAGGACTTACCCGGTGTCGGTAAAACCACGCTTGCGCACGCCATAGCAAAAACTATGGGGCTTGAGTATTCGCGTGTGCAATTTACCAGCGACTTGTTGCCGGCGGACATTATCGGCGTGTCGGTGTATCGCCGTGAGCAAGGCGATTTCGAATTCCATCCTGGTCCGGTGTTCACACAATTGTTGTTGGCCGATGAGATCAATCGTTCTACGCCAAAGTCACAAAGTGCATTGCTGGAAGCGATGGAGGAGCGACAGGTAACGGTGGAAGGCGAAAGTCGGGCCCTACCGGAGCCATTTTTTGTGATCGCCACGCAAAACCCCGCGCGCCAGATTGGTACCTTCGAGTTGCCGGAGTCTCAGCTCGATAGATTCTTGATGCGACTCGAATTGGGTTACCCGGATGCGCAAGCCGAGCGCGAGCTGTTGATGGGGCGCGATCGGCGCGCTGTGTTGCGTGATCTGAAACCAGCCATGTCCAGTGAAACGCTATTGGCTGCGCAAGCTGCGGTCCCTGGTATTCATGTAGCTGACGCGCTGGTGGACTATTTACAAGACTTGTTAGCGTATACCCGCAGTGCCCCTGGGTTTGAGGTAGGTTTGTCGCCGCGTGGCGGTATAGCGCTGTTGCGAGCCGCGCAAAGTTGGGCTTTCTTACAAGGTCGAGACCATGTCCTGCCAGAAGACATTCAGGCCGTCTTTGCACCTGTGGTTGGACATCGCGTGGTTCCAACGGGTGAGAATAAACGCAGCGGGCCGGTACAACTTGCCACCCATTTGCTGCAGCAAGTTCCAATTCCTTAAGACAGGCGCGTGAATGTGACCGTGTCAGGTACGGCGAATATCCGATTGTGTTCGGTGATGCGAGGCGCTTAGATGGCAACGGCGATGCTCCACGATGTGTATATGGATCCGGCGCGAAGCTCGGGCTACGAGTTAACGCGCAAACGCGTCTACATCTTGCCATCGCGCGCCGGCTGGATGTTTGCTGGTTGCTTAGGCGTCATGTTGCTCGGTGCGATTAACTACAACAACAGCTTGGCCTATGCATTGACTTTCCTGCTCGGTGCGCTAGTGCTCGTCTCGGTGCTACACACCTATCGCAACCAAGCCGCGTTAGTAATCCACAGTGGCCACACAAGCAGTGTGCACGCTGGTGACATTGGCGCGTTTGATGTCGAAATCCGCAATGCAACTGGGCTCGCAAGGGTCGGCATTATGGTGCGTTACGGCGATATTGCGCGTAAGCGCGGTGTAAAACACGAAGACCACGACGCAAGCAGACCTGTGTTGATACGCACGAACGTGGGCGCACACGACAGCGTACGGCTGACGTTTCCGGTCACTTCCCGCGCGCGCGGCTTGCTCGCGCTTGGCACTGTCACCGTATCAACGCGATATCCGTTTGGGCTGTTTCGCGCATGGTCCGATGTAAGACTCAGTACAAACATGCTGGTTTATCCCGCTCTGAATGGCGAGGTCGGCTTGCCCGCACATCGTGCTGATGGGGCTGGCGAAGGTGGTGGCGGGCGCAATGGCGCTGAAGATTTTGCTGGCTTGCGACCCTACCGTCCGGGTGACTCACCACGATTGGTGCATTGGAAAGCGGCCGCGCGCAGCTTGCAGTTGCCAGTCAAGGAAATGGTGGGCGGCGGCAGCGCAGATCTGTTGCTCGATTGGCAAGAGACCGCAGGTGGCACCGAGACGCGCCTGTCACAGCTTGCCAGTCGGGCGGTTGCAGCCGAACGGCAAGGTTGTAGATACGCCTTGAATTTGCCAGGCACGAGTATTTCGGTTGGTGCTGGCAGTGCACATCTAGATCGATGTCTAACAGCGATGGCGCTGTATCGATTGGCGCCGCCATATCCTGAGAGCGCTTGAGCAATGGCCCACGTCGACGATATCGAACTTGGCAGCTGGCGTGCAAACGCAGACAACACGTTCTGGTTGTTGTTCTCCTTGGTCGCGGTTGTCATCCCGCACATGCTGCGTTTCCCGCTGTGGGTGAGCGTCGTTTTTGCCGCACTTGTGGTCTGGCGCTGGCTCAGCGTGAGCTACGGTCGCTGGTCGCCAGGGCGTTGGCTTATGGTGCTCGTCGCGGTGGGCGCATTCGTCGCCATAGGACTGCAGTTCAGAAGCTTGATCGGGCGCGATGCAGGGGTTGCGTTGTTGGCGTTACTCGCTGGACTCAAGTTGCTTGAGACGCGTACCGCCCGAGACGCATATGTAACCTTGATGCTGACGTTTTTCCTGGTCGTTACCAACTTTCTATACTCGCAAAGCATAGCCACTGGAATATACATGTTGGCCGTGACCATCGTGACTACGACAGCGCTGGTCAGCTTGCAGCACTCCAACCGCGAGATTGGGCCGCGCGAGCGGCTGCGTATCGCGCGCAACCATTTTGCCCAAGCGCTGCCATTAATGTTGGTTGCATTCGTGCTGTTTCCACGATTACCCGGGCCGTTGTGGAGCCTGCCGAAAGATGTAAATGCAGGGGTCACGGGGTTGTCAGAGTCGATGGCGCCAGGGCAGATCTCGTCCTTGTCGCAATCCAATGCGGTGGCTTTTAGGGTCAAATTCGCAGGCCCGCGCCCGCGCCCGCAAGACATGTACTGGCGCGGGCCGGTACTCGACCAATCCGACGGTGTACGTTGGACTCGCGGTTCGCCGCGCCTGCCAGTATTGCCGCAGTTTTTGACCCAGCGTGTGGGTAAGCCAGTCGACTACGTGGTCACGCTAGAGCCTAGCGCGCAACGCTGGTTGTTTGCGCTAGAGATGCCCGCTACCAGCGTCGCTGACGCTAGTACGAATAGTGCCGGTGAAATCCTGACGCGCCACCCTATCAACGAGCTACGCCAGTACTCTGCGCGCTCATACATGCAGTTCCTGTTCCGCCAAACCACCAATCCCGAGCTTAGGTTGGCACAGCAATTACCGCTTGGATATCACCCCAAAGCGCGGGCGCTAGCGGCGAAGTGGCGCAGTGAGATCGTGGATCAAGCGGCGATTGTAGAGCGCGCACTCGACTATTTGCGCGAGCAGCAATTCGCCTACACCTTGCGTCCGCCGTTGTTAAAAGACGATCCAGTCGACGAGTTTTTATTTCAAAGCCGGCGCGGATTTTGCGAGCATTTTGCGAGTGCCTTCGTGATTTTGATGCGCGCCGCTGGCATACCCGCTCGCGTCGTCACCGGTTATCAAGGTGGGGAGGAAAACAAGGTTGGTGAATATTGGATCGTGCGCCAGCGCGATGCCCACGCCTGGGCCGAGGTCTGGCTAAGTGATCGTGGCTGGTCACGGGTTGATCCAACTGCCGCAGTCGCACCGACACGGATTAACAGCGGTGTAGACGCCGCGTTACCTGCAACCAGCGCGGATACAGTGTTCGGCATGCAAGCTGCTAGCCAAGCGCTCGGTTGGTGGCGCCAGCTGCGCCATAGCTGGGATGCGATAAACAACGGCTGGAACCAATGGGTGCTGGGTTATGGGCGCGATGTCCAACGGGATTTTCTGGCTCAATTCGGCCTGGACACAAAGTCCTGGCGTGATGTCGGCGTGGCCTTCTTAACCATAATGGCGGCGACTTTGGCTTGCATCGCGCTGTGGATTTGGCGTCGGCGCGAGCCCATCGACGCCGTGGTACGGGCTTACCTACGGTTTTGCGTGCGGCTCGCCGCGGCTGGAGTTGAGCGCGGTGCAAACGAGCCTGCCAGCGTATTTGCGGCACGTGCTAGTGCGGCGTTGCCAGCACGCTCGAGCCAAATCGCTGAGGTTACACGCGCTTACGAGAGCGCTCGCTACGGTCGTGCATCGAAAGCTTCGCGCGCAGAATTTGTGCGGCTCGCGCGTCAGTTCCGAGCATGAGCGAGAGCCCAACCGCCGTGCAATAGACAAAATATCGCAGTACCACTCCCGTGGTACTGGGCTGCTATACTCTGCGGGCGAGCATGACGTCGTGGAGCCTCCAATGCGATCGATTTTGGTCATCAACCCTAAGGGCGGGAGTGGTAAAACCACCCTTGCCACAAATATTGCGGTCTACTACGCTATGCGCGGTAGCCGTACCGCCCTGCTCGATATGGATCCGCAAGGCTCTGCCACAGATTGGCTCGCTGAACGCCCCGATTCGAAACCACACATCGATGGGATCTATGCGGCGGATGGCAGTACCCGTATCCCGCGAGGCACCGAGGTGCTGATCATGGACGCGCCTGCAGGGGCCCAAGGCCGTGACTTAACCGAGTTATTGCGTCGTGCCCAAACTGCGGTTGTGCCGGTGGTTCCTTCGCCTATAGACATGCGTGCTTTGGCACGATTCTACGACGACTTGGTGCGCTTGACGCGCGTAGTGAATAGCCAAATCCGTATTGCGACGGTCGCAAACCGGGTCCGCGAGGCATCACCTAATCGCGTGTTACTCGAAGAGTATCTGCGCAAATTGAAACTGCCTGACGGACGTAAGTTGCCGTTTACGACCGTACTACGTAACAGCCAAGCTTACGTTCGCGCGGCCGATCGCGGGCTTGGCGTGTTTGAACTGGCGCCGTCGCTAGTCGCACACGAGCTTGAGCTGTGGCAACCCTTGCTGCGATGGCTAAATAGCAAGCGTAGCCTGCCTAGTGTCTAGGACTTAATATTTGCCGCGTAGCAGGCAACTGTTAGCGACACTGCTCGGGCGGCGTATTAGCCCAAAAACTGGCGTAAGCCTCGGTTCCCTGAGAGAATTTCGCGTTTGAGCGGAAATATTCCAACGCTATGACCTTTTCGGTTCACCTTGAGCGTAGCGGTCGGCAGATAGAGGCTGGTCCTAGCGAGTCCGTGCTCGATGCGGCTATGCGCCAAGGCATCGTGACCCCTTATGGGTGTCGTAACGGTGCATGTGGCTCGTGTCGTGGCCGTTTGCTCAGTGGACAGATCGATTATCCGGACGGCATTCCCGGCGCGCTGGATGAGCGTCAGCGCGCGCGCGGCGAGATTTTGTTATGCCAGGCCCAAGCACGCAGTGATTTGCAGCTCGACGTCGAGGAACTTGATGCGGGTCAGATGACCCAAGTGCGCACGCTGCCGGTGCGCGTAATGGAGTTGGAACGGCTTTCGCACGATGTGATGCGGGTCGGACTCAAGCTGCCAGCAACTGAGCGTATGCAATACCTGCCGGGCCAGTATCTTGAAATTCTTATGCGCGATGGCCGTCGACGTGCGTTTTCGCTGGCTAACGCACCGCACGATGATGCGCTGCTTGAATTACAAATTCGCCATGTTCCGGGCGGGGCATTTTCTGGGCACGTATTTGATGGTCTGAAGGAACGTGCGCTAATGCGGATCCATGGTCCGCTCGGAAGTTTTTTCCTGCGCGAAGCTGATGCCCCAGCCCTATTGATCGCCGGAGGTACGGGCTTCGCTCCGATTCAAGCGATATTGGCTGGCGCAATTGAAGCCGGTTTAACGCGCGAGCTGTATGTGTATTGGGGCGTGCGTAGCGAGCGCGATCTGTATCGCCATGACGAAATGCAAGCCTTGGCCGAGAGCTATAGCTTCATTCACTACGTTCCGGTGCTGTCTGACCCGGCGCCCGTCGATGCGCAGTGCGCCGACGCGCCAGCTTGGTCGGGTCGGAGCGGATTTGTGCACCAAGCGGTACTACAGGACTTTGCGGACTTGTCGCAGTTTCACGTCTACGCGAGTGGCCCGCCGGTAATGGTGCAAGCGATTCGGGATAATTTCGGCGCTGCCGGGCTTGACCTGGACCGCTTGTACTATGACTCATTCGACTATGCGTTCGAAACCGGATATGACACCTAAGAATAGACCCTAAGAATAGGCATTTAGGCTGCCGCACGAAGACCGACTCGCAAACAATACGGTCGGCTGTGGCGCTGTAACTCACCATTGATAAGACGGCCCGATGCAAGAGCAATACGACCCACAACAAACTGAAACCGATGCGCAATCATTCTGGGAGCGCACAGAGGCGTTCAAAGTCACAGAGGATCCGACGCGCGAGAAATTCTATTGCCTGTCGATGTTTCCCTATCCCAGCGGCCGTCTACACATGGGGCACGTGCGTAATTACACCATCGGTGATGTGATTTCTCGCTATCAGCGCATGCTCGGCAAAAATGTGTTGCAGCCGATGGGTTGGGATGCGTTTGGTTTGCCCGCCGAGAACGCTGCTATTCAACACAACGTTCCGGCCGCGAAATGGACCTACGAGAACATTGACTACATGAAAGGCCAGCTGCGGCGGATGGGCTTCGCCTACGATTGGAGCCGCGAGTTAGCTACCTGTAAACCCGATTATTACCGTGGCGAGCAGTGGCTGCTTACGCGCATGGCCAAGAAAGGCTTGATGTATAAGAAGCTGGCCGAGGTCAATTGGGATCCGGTGGAACACACGGTGCTGGCCAACGAGCAAGTCGATAGCGAAGGTCGTGGCTGGCGATCAGGTGCGTTGGTGGAACGGCGCGAGATCCCGCATTGGTTCTTGAAGATCACCGACTACGCGCAAGAGTTGCACGACGCTCTTGATGAAATGCCGGGTTGGCCAGCCGAAGTTCGCAAAATGCAGCGTGACTGGATCGGGCGTTCTGAAGGCGCTGAAGTGCAGTTCGAGATGACCGACGCACGCGAGCCACTGCGCGTTTACACGACTCGTGCAGATACGCTCTTGGGTGTGACCTACATGGCAGTCGCGGCGGCGCATCCAATAGCGCTTGCCGTCGCTGACAACGATCCTGCCATTGCCGCGTTCATTGACGAGTGTCGCCGTGGTGGTACGTCATTGGCGGCGCTAGAGACTATGGAAAAGCGTGGCATGCCGCTCGGGGTGGAAGTGATCCATCCAATAACGGGCGAGAAGATCCCGGTTTGGGTCGCTAACTTCGTATTAATGGGCTACGGCACCGGGGCGGTTATGGCGGTGCCAGGGCACGATACGCGCGACCATGCGTTTGCGCTCAACTACGGCTTGCCAATCAAGCAGGTAGTCGCGCCGGTCAGCGGGGAGAGCATTGATATCCAAGCCCAGCCACTGACCGAACACGGCATTGTGGTGAACTCTGGTGAGTTCGATGGGCTTGATTCAGCTGCGGCGAAGACGCAAGTGGCGGCGTGGTTGGCGGCGCGCGGTAAAGGCGAAGAGCAAGTGAATTTTCGCTTGCGTGATTGGGGCGTATCCAGGCAGCGGTATTGGGGTTGCCCGGTACCGATGATCACCCTTGCCAACGGCGAATCTGTGCCGGTGCCTGAGTCTGATCTGCCAGTCGTGCTGCCAGAGAATGTTGCGCATATCGGCCACGGCTCGCCGCTCAATTCCATGCCTGAATTCATCGAAACGGTGTCGCCAATTGACGGTTCACCGGCGCGGCGAGAGACCGACACACTGGACACGTTCGCGGAGTCATCGTGGTATTACGCGCGTTTTGCGTCGCCTGGTGCCGAGACCATGCTGGATGAACGGGCCAAGTATTGGTTGCCGGTGGATCAGTACATAGGTGGGATCGAACATGCGGTCTTGCATCTATTGTATGCCCGGTTTTGGAACCGTGTGATGCGCGATGAAGGGCTTGTGGATAATGATGAGCCGTTCACCAACCTGCTGACACAAGGCATGGTTGTGTCTGAAACGTATTATCGCGAGAGCAATGGCGCGCGTAAGTGGTATTCGCCGCGCGAGGTGGACATTGAGCGCGACGAGCGCGGCAAGGTGATCGGCGCGCGACTGAAGGCAGACGGTGAAGTGGTTACCGTCGGGCGCGTCGAGAAGATGTCCAAATCCAAGAACAACGGCGTCGATCCGCAGGATATGGTTGAGCGTTATGGCGCAGATACGGTGCGCCTCTACATGATGTTTACATCTGCTCCAGATCAGAAGCTGGAGTGGTCAGATTCCGCGGTTGAAGGCTCCTCTCGCTATTTGAAGCGCTTGTGGCGCTTGGTATATGAGCATGTATCGGGTGATGTACCGCCGTCTTTGCAGGGACTAGAGCTCAGCGACGACGAGCGCGCGTTGCGACGTCAGACTCACCAAGCCATAGCCAAGGTTGGCGACGATATCGGTCGACGTTACACCTTCAATACTGCTATCGCGGCGCTCATGGAACTGACCAACGCGGTGGTGCGTCTCGATGGCAAGTCCGACTCTGCGCGCGCTGTGCGCGGCGAAGCGCTGCACGCCATTGTTGCGATGTTGGCGCCTATTGTTCCGCACATGACGCATACGCTGTGGGCTGCGTTAGGCGGTGCAGGCGCGGTAATTGACGCGCCTTGGCCTGCGATTGATGAGTCCGCGCTAGCGAGCGATAGCTTGGCGCTGGTTGTGCAGGTTAACGGCCGGCTCCGCGGACGCATCGAAGTGGCCGTTGATGCACAAGGTGACGCGATCGAACGCGCGGCGCTTGCAAATGCGGACGTGGCGCGGTTTGTTGGCGATCAACCGGTCAAGCGCGTCATTGTTGTTCCCGGTAAGCTTGTAAATGTCGTGGTCTAGACTTGTACGGTTACCGGTGCGTGTTGAACGCGGAGGAGTGCTAATGCGACTTGGAACATTAAGGGGATGGCTGATCGTTGGTATTGCGGCCAGCGTGCTGAGCGGCTGCGGTTTCCAGTTGCGCGGTGGTGCGGACCTGCCGAATGTCGATTCAATCCGGGTCAACGCGGCAAACGCAAGTATGCGCGATGAACTTGCCGTGTTTTTGCAAGACGGTGGCGCGCGCGTAGTTCGCGATGCGGATAGCCTGGTGGATGCGGTGTTGACTGTGTCGGGTGAGGCATTTGATCGGCGTGTGTTATCAGTAGATCCAAGCACCGGTAAGGCGCGGGAATACGAATTGGCTTATACGGTCAACTTTGCCATGGTAGATGGCAAAGGTAAGCCTATGGTCGATCAACAATCGATTCGGCTCATTCGGGACTTTGTCTTCGATGAGGACGCGGTAATCGGTAAGAGTCGCGAAGAAAACGTGTTGCGCGACGAAATGCGCCGCGATGCGATGCAACAAATCATCCGCCGCCTGCGTGCCTCGTTAGGCGCTTGAAACTTCGCTCAAGCGTCACCCGAGCGCTTAATTAGGTGCAAGTCCGAGCTGAGCAATTGCCGCGAAAGCTGCAAGCAGGTTTGTCGCCGCTATATCTCCTGAGCGGCGACCAGCCCTTGCAAATGCGTGAAGCCGCGGATGCGATTCGCCAGTGCGCACAAACCAACGGCTGCGAGGAGCGCTTGGTTTTCAGCGCCGAACGTGATTTTGACTGGGGTGCGGTTACGGCCAGTGCGAATGCACTATCGCTGTTTGCAGCGCGGCGTTTACTTGAATTGCGTTTGCCTAGCGCACGGCCAGGAAAAGAGGGCGGTGCTGCCCTGACCCAGTTGGCTGCCAGCGCAGGTGCCGATGTTTTATTGATAACCATGCCGAGGCTCGATCAAACGGCGAAACGTAGCGCTTGGTACAAAGCCTTGGATGCAGCCGGTGTCTGTGTTGATTTCTGGCCGGTGGCACCTGCCGAGTTGCCAAAATGGATCGCGCAGAGATTTCATGCCGCTGGGGTTCGCGCGGATGCCGATGCATGCGCATTCCTGGCGCAGCGTACTGAGGGCAACCTCGTAACCGCAGCCCAGAGCATCGCACTGCTAACGTTGTTGGCAGATGATGCGGTAATTTCTGTCCAAGACGTAGCACGTGCCTCCGGTGATAGTGCGCGCTTTGATAGTTTTGGGCTGGTCGATGCGTCGCTAGAAGGCGATGTTGCGCGCATTGTGCGCATCGTGCGCGGTATGCGCGCGGAAGGTGCCGCGCTGCCGCCATTGTTGGGTACTGTTACGTGGATGCTGCGCGGGGTTGCAGGGATTGCGCGGCGCGCCGATAGCGGTGAGGCGATTGCACAGATCTTCTCTGATCGCTCGCTCGGCGTGTGGCGTCAACGCCGAGTCGTGGTGCAGCGTGCGCTTACGCGCCATGGCGCGCAGCAGTGGCTTACATTTCTCGCCTTCGCTGCTCGGGTTGATAAGGCCAGCAAGGGCCTGTCGGCAGACGACCCGTGGGCCTTGCTCGAACAACTGTGTTTGTGGATCGGCGGCAAGCCGGTGTTTGGGGTGAATTGAACGCAACCCACGTTGCATATGCGAGAATACCGCCCGTAATGGCCGAATTCGCCTTACGATTTTGGCCAGAAGGTTTTTAAAGCGCATTTGCGCGCAGAGACGATGATGGACAGAGCATTCGATTTAACTGGCTATATGACGGGTCTGGGGCAACGTGCGCGTGCCGCCTCACGCGAACTTGTGCGCAGCTCGGGCGGTGCGCGTGCAGATGCACTCGTTGCAATCGCAGCAAGGTTGCAGACGGACGCTGAAAGCTTGCTGAGTGCTAACGCGCTCGACATAGAAGCAGGTATGCGTAACGACCTGGCGGCGCCGCTATTGGACCGCTTGCGTCTCAATCCAGCCCGGCTCAAATCGATGGCAGATGGATTACGCGAAGTCGCGGCGCTGCCCGACCCAATTGGTGAGATCACCGATTTGCGCTTTCGTCCGAGCGGCATTCAAGTCGGACGCATGCGTGTTCCTCTTGGCGTTGTCGGTATCATTTACGAGTCGCGCCCAAATGTCACCGCAGATGCGGCTGCGCTGTGTCTGAAATCGGCTAACGCCACAATACTGCGCGGCGGTTCGGAAGCGAGCCACTCGAATCAAGCCATCGCTGCGTGCGTACGCGCAGGCCTGGGCGAGGTGGGATTGCCTGCGGATGCGGTGCAAGTGGTAGAAACCACGGATCGGGCTGCGGTGAGCGTGCTCGTCGGTATGGCCGAGTATGTTGACGTGATTGTTCCGCGCGGCGGTAAGGGCCTGATAGAGCGCATCAGCGCGGATGCGCGAGTGCCGGTGATCAAACACTTGCATGGCGTTTGCCATGTATACCTAGATGCGGATGCAGATACCGAAAAGGCGGTCGCGATTGCAGTGAATGCAAAGACGCAGCGCTACGGCACCTGCAATACGCTGGAGACCTTACTGGTTGCGCAATCGCGCGCGCACGAGCTTTTGCCAAAGCTTGCGCAACAATATCGCGCTGCCGGCGTGGAGCTGCGTGGGTGTGCGCAAACCTGCGCCATCGTTGCAGATGCAGTGAGTGCGACGGATGCTGATTGGGACGAAGAGTATCTCGCCCCAATTCTGTCGATTCGGATTGTGCGTGACTATGAAGAGGCTGTTGAGCACATCGCGAAACACGGGTCACAACACACCGATGCAATTGTTACTGAGAACTTCACGCGCGCACGGCAGTTCTTGGTCGATGTTGACTCAAGCTCGGTCATGGTAAATGCGTCAACCCGCTTTGCGGATGGTTTTGAGTATGGTCTTGGTGCTGAAATTGGTATCAGCACAGACAAGATTCATGCCCGTGGACCGGTTGGCATCGAAGGATTGACGTCACAAAAATATGTCGTGTTTGGCGATGGCCACATTCGCCAGTAAGTGGGCATTTTGTAACACCATGCTTGCACTTGTAGGTCACCATTGGACGCGATAGGTATACTTGGCGGCACGTTTGATCCGGTCCATCACGGGCATTTGCGCGCCGCGGTGGAACTCACAGACTTATTGGGTCTGCAAGGCGTCAGATTGATTCCTGTTGGATCGCCGGCTCATAGAGACCAGCCAATCGCGACTGCAGCTCAACGATTGCGCATGCTCAGGGCTGCAGTTGACGGCGTTGATGGATTGGAAGTTGATAGCCGCGAGCTGGAACGCGCGGGGACCTCATATACCATCGACACGCTGGCATCCTTGCGTGCCGAAATGCCGCACGCAGCGCTATGCCTGATTATTGGCATGGATCAATTTCAAGCTCTGCATCATTGGCATCGGTGGCAGGACATTCCGTCACTGGCCCACATTTGCGTGGTCCAACGCCCAGGGGCGAGTTTGCCTACTGCGCCTGAACTAGCCCAGCTATTGTTGGAGCGGCAAATCACGGCTCCAGGTCGGCTGCGCGAGGCTACATGTGGTTACGTGTTCCTCGGTAGCGTGCCGGTATTGGATATTTCAAGTACCCGGATCAGAGCTTTAATTGCGCGGCGCTTGTCACCGCGATTCTTAGTAAGGGACTCCGTCATCGATATTATTAACAGCGAGCAACTCTATGCAAGCAGCGAGCGCTGACGCGCAAGCCCTCCTACACATCGCGGTCGATGCGCTAGAAGAGCTAAAGGCCGTCGAGGTAAAAGTCCTAGAAGTTGGACACCTGACGCCATTGATGGATTACATGGTTGTGGCCAGCGGAACGTCTGATCGACAAATCCGTGCGATGGCCGAGAATGTGATAAAACGCTCAAAGGCGAGCGGACACCCGCCGATGGGAATCGAGGGAGACAGTGCCGCTGAGTGGGTGTTAGTTGATCTGTGCGATGTTGTCGTGCACGTGATGAATCAGGAAGCACGTGATACCTATCAACTTGAGAAGCTTTGGGCAGGGCCTGTCGCTAAGCGAGCGGCGGAAGAAACGCCGAGCGCAAGTTAGCGTTTACGCGATGTGAGGATCCATTTGCTGGCGATTGGGAACCGCATGCCCGGTTGGGTTACGTCGGGCTATGCGGAGTTTGCCAAACGCATGCCGCGAGAGTGCCAGTTACAGCTTGTCGAAATTCAGGCTCCGGCCAAAAATCGCGCTTTACCGGTAGCTAAGCGCATGGCGGCGGAAGCTCGAGCGTTGAATGACAAGCTTCCGGCGCGAGTCGTGAAAGTCGCGCTGGACGAGCGAGGCAAGCCGTGGACATCCACCGAACTTGCCGCTCAGCTGCAACAGTGGATGGCTTCAGGGCGCGATATTGCATTGTTTATCGGCGGCGCAGACGGCTTAGATGCGCAATTCAAGAGCGAAGCTGATTTACTCTGGAGTTTGTCGCCGCTCACCTTGCCGCACGCACTGGTGCGCGTGGTAGTGGCTGAACAGCTTTATCGCGCCTGGACCATTCTCAATAATCATCCTTACCACCGCGAATGAGGCCGGCTGAGGTGTTCCTTGCGTCGCGCTCACCGCGACGCCAAGAATTGCTGACCCAGGTCGGTATACGTTTCGAATTGCTCGATTTCGAAATTGACGAAACCCCGCATGTGAATGAGCAACCGGAGCGCTACGTTGAACGCATGGCGATCGAAAAGGCACGAGCTGGTGTTGTGTTGCGTCGAAGCGATGCTGGCATGCCCGTTGTTGCCGCTGACACGGCCGTTGTGGTTGATGGGCAGATCTTGGGTAAGCCTCGGGATGTGGGCGAGGCGCTGGCGCATCTGCGGGCCTTGTCAGGACGCTCGCACCTAGTCTTGTCAGCTGTTGCTGTCGCGAGCCCTGAGCCGGTGGTGGCGGTTGTGCCTAGCTGTGTCACGTTCCGCGCGCTAAGCGACGCTGAATGCCGAGCTTACTGCGCCACGGGTGAACCCATGGACAAGGCGGGCAGTTATGGCATTCAAGGGCGTGGCGCGATGTTCATTCGCCATCTTGAAGGCAGTTACAGCGCTGTGATGGGCCTGCCCTTGTTCGAAACTTGCCAATTGTTAAGCGCGTGCGGCGTAGCGCCGGGGCCCACAGACCGCAGCGATTAGGATGAAGACCTGAGTGAGTCGTAGAGCACTAGACCCCAAACGACTACGCAATTGAGAATTGCGAGCATTACCGCAGCGCTGCCAACATCTTTTGCCCGTTTCGCCAACTCATGGCGCTCCAGGGAAATTCGATCGACGGTTGCTTCGATGGCGGAGTTGATAAGCTCGACAATCAGCACAAGCGTGACCGCAGCGATCATGAATGCGCTTTGTGTTGGTGTTACAGGTAACAGTAGGGCCATCGGGATCAGCATTACTGCGAGCACTAACTCTTGGCGGAACGCGGCCTCAAATTGATAAGCGGCTTTAAAGCCCTCTAATGAATAGCGCATCGCGTTTAGGATTCGTCGCAATCCCGTCTTACTTTTGAATTGGTGCTCTTCGTGCATCCGCGGGTGTGTTCTACCAAAGCTGTGTGGTGGTGCGAGGGCTACGCTCTAGCGGCGTAATTTGCATGCGTTCAGATGTAGGTATCTCGCATGTAGGAATCTGGGGGCTTAATTTGCGCTAGCAATGTTCGGCAGTGGGTATTGGTCATCCACAGTGATGATTTCTGCGGCCAAGGTCGCCAGATCGACCATTGCGAAGGTTGCTGACGCGCCCACGCCACCGACTGTACCTGGATTCAGCACCGGCGTGGTCGAGTTGTGCAAGTTTGGCTGCTGCAAAATTTCTGGCTGGTGGGTGTGCCCGCAAAAAACTATGTCGTAGTCGCCGGTCGCCGCCATTGCGCGGGCGTAGTGGGGGTAGTGGACAACAAATATCTGCCGTCCTGCTAACTCAACGACACCGTCTTGGCCCAGATACCTCAGTTGGTGTTCGGGTTTGGCTGCAAGCCGCGCCATACCCCATGCATCACCTTGGTTATTGCCATGGATCACATAGATCGGAATTTGATGGACGCCGAGTTTCTCTAGAGAACTCGGTGCCACTACGTCACCGCAGTGCAATATCGCTTGTGCACCCAAATTTACGGCTTGTGCAATCGCGCGTCGCAACAGTGGAATATGGTCATGACTGTCAGAAACTACGGCGATCTTCATGGCTTTAGTGTTCCCCGGGGGTTTGTTCTGGCCAGCGATGCCCGTAGAATGCCCGTGCTGCGCCGCAACACATTGCGCTCGGCCTCGTGAATCGCTTATAACTACGCGATTGCGGCGCGCGTAATAGGGCGGGATGGGTACCGCTAGGACCTTCGGCTAGAAAGCCTTGTTAGCGGCGCGCCACACCTTATACCTTCAGTTTAAACATCTCAATATCAACAAAAGGGGGAAGTCCCATGGAATCCAGCGGCCTGATTCCGGCCCTGTTTGGCGTAGTGGGTCTCGTAATGGCCTGGCTTATTTACGGCAAGGTCAAAGAGTATCCTGCAGGTGAGGCCAAAGTGGTCCATATCGCCGAGCAAATCCACGAAGGTGCCATGGTGTTCATGCGCCGTGAGTACCAATTCTTAACGTGGTTCTGCGTGGTCTTGTTGATTGCGCTATGGATGTCCCTCGGTTGGCAAACAGCGTTTTCCTTCCTGGTGGGGGCCTTGTGTTCGGGAGCCGCAGGCTACATCGGCATGAGTACCGCGACACGCGCCAACGTACGTACTACTACGGCGGCACATACTAGCGGCGCTGAGGCGGCCCTGACAGTGGCTTTTTTCGGCGGCTCAATCATGGGCTTGACGGTCGCGTCGATGGGCTTGCTCGGCTTGGGCGCTCTTTATCTGCTGTTCGCGGGTGACGCACACACAGTAGAGGCGATCCACGGCTTTGGTATGGGCGCATCGTCGGTAGCGCTGTTTTCGCGCGTTGGTGGTGGCATCTTCACCAAGAGCGCCGATATTGGCGCCGACCTCGTTGGTAAAATTGAGGCTGGCATCCCGGAAGATGATCCGCGTAACCCAGGCGTTATTGCCGATAACGTTGGTGACAACGTTGGTGACGTCGCTGGCATGGGCTCGGATATCTTCGAATCCTATTGTGGCGCCATGATCGCGTGCATCGCGATGGCTTCAACTATGAGCCTGGTGAATCTTACGCCGCTCGCGGAAGACCGTGAATCGCTGATGTTCTTACCGCTGGCCTTAGCTTCATGTGGCTTAATTTGTTCGATTATCGGGATTCAATTGGTGCGCATGTTTGCGTCCAAGTCTCCAGAGGTCGCACTGCGCATTGGCACCATCTCGACCACCGTCATTTTTATCATCTTGTCGTTCTTTGTGATCCAGATGGTCGGCGTCGCTGGTAAGGTCTGGGTAGCAGTCTTTGTTGGTGCGGTCGGCGGTATCGTCATTGGCCTTGTGACGGAATACTTCACGGCTTCTTCACCGGTACGCCATATTGCTCGCGCCGGACAAACTGGGCCTGCTACGGTAATCATTGCTGGTCTCGCCATTGGCATGCAGTCGGTGGTTATTCCGGTGCTGACAATTTGTGTGATCATCGCCATATCGAGTCAGTTAATTGGCTTGTACGGTGTCGGCATCGCTGCGGTTGGTATGTTAGCGACGGTCGGTATCACAATGGCCATTGACGCGTATGGACCGGTTGCAGACAACGCCGGCGGTATCGCGGAGATGGGTGGTTTAGGCGAGGAAACTCGCAAGATCACCGACTCGCTAGACGAACTTGGTAATACCACCGCTGCTATTGGTAAGGGCTTCGCGATTGGTGCGGCAGCTCTAGCGGCGCTCGCAATTATCACGGCATACATTGAAACTGTATCCAAGAATAACCCCGAATTCGCCTTGAATTTGAGTAACCCCGAAGTTTTGATTGGCTTATTCATAGGCGGTTTGTTGCCATTCTTGATTGCGGCCATGACCATGACTGCGGTTGGCGATGCGGCGTTCGAGATGATTGAAGAAATTCGTCGTCAATTTCGCGAAATCCCGGGCCTGCTGGCGGGTGAGGCTGAGCCCGATACCGCACGTTGTGTGCAGATTGCTACCGATGCAGCTTTGAAGAAGATGGTGATGCCTGGCGTTATCGCAGTGTCGGCACCGGTCGTTGTTGGCTTTGGCCTCGGCGCTGAGAGTCTCGGCGGAATGCTCGCTGGCGCCTTGCTAGGGTGCGTATTGCTCGCCCTGATGATGGCCAATGCAGGTGGTGCGTGGGACAACGCCAAGAAGTACATCGAGAAAGGCAACCTTGGCGGTAAAGGCACCGATACTCATGCGGCTGCGGTTGTTGGTGACACCGTCGGTGACCCGTTCAAGGATACTTCGGGTCCGTCGATGAACATCCTCATCAATGTGATGGCGATTGTGAGCCTTGTGATCGCACCGCTGTTGGCTTAAGCAGTTCTTGCAGCTACCAACTTACGCCGGCAATGCTGGGCGTAAGTTGGTCGTGGGCAGTGTTGGCCAACACACTGAATCCGGTGTTTGGCCCTGGCGCGGTTGATATTAGTTACCCCGCTTAAGTTGAGCAGGGTTCTACAAGCTAAATGCAGACCTGATGCGTCGCTCTACTGCAACGTTTTTCAAGCGCACGTAGTCGGGTAGACCATCTACATAAGGCGGCGGATCTTCGCTGATAATCAGCGGCGCCAAGTAGCGTCTGCAGGCCGGCGTAATTCCGAATCCATCAGCGCTGATGAATTCTGGCGGCACGGTTTTTTCAAGGTTAGCAACCTTTTCTAACGGTACATGCGAGATGTCCCATCGGTATGGCTCGTCAGCGAGCCTGCGAATAATGGGCATTTCCGCCGTGTGCTCATCTAACGCAAGTTCAACTGCAGCCTCGCCCAAGCGATAGGCTTGCTCTACGTCAGTCGCAGACGCAATGTGGCGCGCTGTGCGTTGCAAGTAATCCGCGACTGCCCAGTGAAATTTGTAGCCCAGTTGTGTGTTTATTAGCCGCGCAAGCACTGGCGCGACGCCACCGAGTTGGGCATGTTCAAATGCATCTTTTTCCCCAGAGTCAGCTAGAAAAGAACCGTCGGCATAGTGAGCACCTTCCGAGACTACCAATGCGCAATACCCAAATCGGTCGACCGAGTCCTTGACCCGCGCAAGAAATCGTTGTTGATCGAATGCCACTTCTGGTAATACGACGATCTGCGGCGCATCTCGTTCGGACTGCGCGGCTAGCGCCCCCGCTGCAGCAATCCAACCAGCGTGACGACCCTTCACCTCGAGTACGAAGATCTTGGTTGGGGTCGCTGCCATTGACTGTAGGTCGAACGCGGCTTCGCGAATGGATGTGGCAACGTACTTGGCGACGCTACCAAAACCGGGACAGTTGTCTGTGCTCGGCAGGTCGTTATCAATGGTCTTCGGTATTCCAATGCACTGCATTGGGTAGCCGACCTCCAAACTGAGCTGCGCCACTTTGTGGGATGTGTCTTGCGAGTCGCCGCCGCCGTTATAGAAGAAATAGCCAATATCGTGCGTTGCGAATACTTCGATAAGGCGTTCGTACCCTGCTCGGTTCTGTTCTATGGATTTGAGCTTGTGCCGACGCGAGCTAAATGCCCCGCCCGGCGTGTAGCGCAGCCTTGCAATATCCTTATCGCTTTCGAAACTGGTATCGATGAGATCCTCGTAGAGCGCGCTGATTATGCCGTTGCGCCCGGCCAGCACCTTGCCAATGCGATCGGGATGGCGGCGTGCGCACTTCGATGACTCCAGCGGCGCTTGCATTGATCACGGCCGTGACGCCACCTGACTGGGCGTAAAAAGCGTTGTTCGGTATCTATATCTCTCGTTGGTGGGGATGGGCAGATGCGCGCTAGTCTAGCTGATGCCAAAATAGTCGAATATTGTTCACTATTGCTGGAACCCGAGTGCCCATATAGCTTTAATACTATCGAATTGAGTGATGTTAACAGGCACCACATGCGGCGTAATCGCGCTGGCGGCGGTCGCACCGCTTGACTTGCGCTGAGACCGGTACAATCTGAAGAGCATCGAGCCAGGAGTGGAGATGGCTAATTTGCGATCTAAATCTGCTACAAGATTCAATTGGGCGCGAACAGCGGTCTCAAGCCTTTGTCTGCTCGGCGCGCTCAGCAGTCCGATAGCGCGCAGTCAAAGCAGCATTCAGCTACCTAACTTTGGCGATGCCTCCGGTAGCGTATTCAGTAGCGCGGATGAGCAACGCCTGGGCGAGGCTTTTTTACGCGAAGTCCGCGCGAACACTGATACATTAGATGATCCTGAGGTCGAAGCGTATGTTAGTTCGCTTGGCTTTTCACTGGTCAGCGCGAGTGACAATCCAGGCCGCGCATTTACGTTTTTTGTGATTGCCAATGACAACGTCAATGCGTTCGCGGGGCCCAACGGCGTTATTGGTGTCAATACCGGGCTTATCATGGCGGTTGAGTCCGAAAGCGAACTCGCGGCCGTACTCGCGCACGAAGTTGCACACGTCACACAGCAACATATTGCTCGAGGCATCGAACTCAACGACCGGTACAGTATTCCGGCGATGGCCGGGCTTCTCGCAGCCTTGATACTTTCTACGCAGAATTCGCAAGCGGGTGGCGCTGCCACGGCCGCCGTGCTTGGCGCACAAGTACAAAACCAGGTGGATTTCATTCGCGCGAATGAATACGAAGCAGATAGAGTTGGCATCGGCATCCTGATGCGTGCTAAGTACGATCCGCGTGCCATGGCTGGTTTTTTTGCACGTCTGCAAGAGTCGAGCCGCTACTATCGCAGTCCGCCTGAATTCCTTTCGACGCACCCGGTGACTAGCTCACGTATTGCCGAAGGCCGCGCTCGAGCGGCGAAACTACCGTACAAACAGTATTCTGATAGTGCCGCGTTCTTTCGCGTTAAGGCGCGCGTGGAAGTGTTAACCAACGGCGCTAAAAAGACCCTGCCTGTCTTCAACAAGCGTTTGGCTGAAGGCATCGGCGGGTCGCGTAATGCGAACATTTACGGCAAAGCCTTAGCGCTAATGGAGCTCGGCCGCTACGCTGAAGCACAGCCTTTGCTGGCAAAACTAATAGCTGCAGAATCTGGATCTATACCCTACCAAGATGCATACGCACGCAGCCATCTGGCGCTTGGCGGCAGTGCCGCCGCAATCGCAATTTATCAGTCGTTTCTGCGCGTTTACCTAAACGACCGGCAAATGACCATAGGTCTGGCTGAGGCCTTGCTAAAATCGAAGCGCCCGCGCGACGCCATCCGCACCTTGGAGCGCTATCTGCGGGCGCACCCCAACGATGCCTTTAGCTACAAACTGTTAGCTCGCAGCTACGAGACCGAAGGGCAAACTGCCGCATCACTCGCCGCGCTTGGCGAGCATCACTACTTAAATGGTGGCTTTCGCCAAGCACTGTTCCAAATGGAACGCGCACAGCGACTGCCGAATGACGATTTTTATCTGGCTTCACGCATTAGTGCGCGGGTAAAAGAACTGCGCAAAGAAAGCGCAGAGCGCAACAAGAACTAGGCGCTGGGTATGTGGCAATTCGCACTTGTGAGCTAGGTCCGGTCGCGTGTATAGGCTTATTTGGCACCGAATGCAGCAAGTAAATCTAGCACTGAGCGCGCGCGCAAACGAACCGCACGTGGACTGACTGCCTGGCCAGTGGCTGCGGCAAGCTCGGCAATCGCCGCATCGGTAGTGCTCCATTTTGCAATGTCGAGCGGAGTGCGACCCTGATTGTCCTTGAAGTTTACTGTTGCGCCATTCGCTAGTAAGAAGCGACTCGCTTGCGCGTGTCCGGTCAGCGCTGCGATGTGCAGTGGCGTTTGGCCGAGGGTGTCGGTGGCATTTACATCAGCTCCAGCGGCGAGCAATTTCTCTGCCAACGGTAAGTGCCCGCTGGCGCTCCATTGCCCGGCAAAATAGATTTTGCTTTTGTGCATGCGCTGACCGGCTGAACCCATGTCTGCGCTTACTATGACGAGATGATGCAAGGCCGTGCCGCCGCCAATATGGCGTGCGTTAACGTTGGCGCCCGCTTCAATTAGATCTGTCACTTCTTTGAGATCTGCATCAGCCAGATGGGCCGGATGAATGGTGAGCTCAGCCGCATTGGCATGTTGGCCTAAGTACAGAGACATAATCGCGATAGCGAGCACTTTGGCCATTCTGCTGCTGTATTGCATGTTCAGTTTCTCCATATTTTTCAATGACTAGTGATCACCGCCTTAACGCTTAGGCTGTTGTTAGTTGCGGCTCTGCAGTTACCCAAATTTTGGGTATTAACTTCTTAACGCAACTTGTAACATGTTGGACTTCCGCTGGTTGTGACATTGCGCACATACGACTAGGCCTGATAGCTGTAACAATCAAGCCACAAAAAATTAACAATATGGCGGGGGGATTAACGTTGAGCAAATATACGTGGATAGTGACCAAAGATGAGCTAGACGGTAATGTCAGCGAAGCCGTTGGTAAGATTGGCCCGCCGGGTGAACAGCACCGATTTCGTTTTAATCGGGTGATCACGGGAGGCAAAGAGTTCCGCTTACTTACCGAAGATGGCCAGATAAAGTACTCTGGATTCATTCTAGGGGATTATCGGGGTGAAGAACCGTTAGCGGAATATGGCCGCCATTTTGGTTGTGTCTCGATTCAGTATCGCGAACGCGGCCGCTGGGTTAAATTCGATAGAGACCATCCACTTGAATCGTCTGTACCCTTGTCTCACACCGCTTAAGCGCGCATCGCCGCTCGCATAGGCGGTGGTGCAAGGTCTGAGGCACGACTGCGTGCGACTCAGTTTGCGCGTCTACGCTTGAATTCCTACCGTTAGCCCCCATCTAGGCGCCAGTCGGCGTGCGACAGTCCTCGATTGTCTTGTCCGTACGCTTTGGCTTAAGGGCTGAGTCATGGTGGACCGCCTGACAATATTTAGTGCACTGATATTGCATTGGCAACACGCGAGTGAGTGGCGTCGCGCCCGCGGTTAGAAGAAACCCGGTCGGTGACGCTGACAATACGGCACTGGGTGCAATGTTCAAATTAATACAGCGAATTCTGGAGCCATATCCTGATGGAAGCGATGGTTGAGATCGAAGGGCTTACAAAGCGCTTCGGATCCATCACGGCGGTGCGTGACGTGTCAGTCACCGTGAGTCGTGGCGAGGTCCTTGGTTTTTTGGGACCGAACGGAGCGGGTAAGTCCACTACCATGAAGATGGTCACGGGTTTTCTTACACCCGATGCTGGCAAAGTCCGAATAGTTGGGCAAGATCTTGCCAGCAATCCGGTTGCTGCAAAGGCGCGCATCGGCTATTTGCCAGAAGGTGCGCCCTTGTATGGTGATATGACCCCGGCGGGCTTTTTAGATTTCATTGCTGCGATTCGCGGACTTAAAGGCGCCGACAAGGCTCGCCGTGTGGATGAGGTCGTTGAGCGCGTAAACTTGCAGTCGGTGTTGAACCAGCCGACCGAGACCCTCTCGAAGGGATACAAACGACGCGTCGGCTTAGCACAAGCGATTTTGCACGATCCAGACGTGCTGATTCTTGACGAACCAACTGATGGTCTCGATCCAAATCAAAAGCACGAAGTTCGTCTGCTCATCCAAGAGATGGCTGAGCACAAGGCGATAATACTCTCGACGCATATCCTTGAGGAAGTTGAGGCTGTGTGTACTCGTGCCGTGATTATCAGCCAAGGGCAAATAATTGCCGACGGCACACCTGAACAACTACAAGCGCGTGCACCCAGACACAATGCCTTGCAGCTAGGCCTGCGTAACGTTGGAGTTGGCGAGGCGCAAACGCTGCTAGCGGCTTTGGAAGGCGTGAGCACGGTGGAAGTTGTGGCCGATGGTGCAGACCCGGAATTTCTGGTGCACAACGAGTTTGGCCAAGGTATCGCTGCCATCGTTAGTCAGGCGGTACATGGGCGTGGTTGGGAAGTTGTCGAAATGCACGTCGAGACCGGGCGTTTGGATACAGTTTTTCGTGAACTTACCAAGGGTGGAGCTTAGCTGGTGGATAAGATTGCGATAATATTCAAACGCGAACTCGCGGCGTATTTTACTACCCCGATCGCTTACGTATTCCTAGTGATATTCGTTTTCTTGAGCGGTATTTTCGCCTTCGATCTGGGCGAATTCTTCGCCCGAGGTCAGGCCGATCTAGTGTCTTTCTTTAACTTTCATCCATGGCTGTATTTGGTGCTGATCCCGGCACTGACGATGCGCTTATGGGCCGAAGAACGCCGCGGCGGTACTATCGAGCTGCTGTTCACTTTGCCAGTGACAATGACTCAAGCAGTGCTCGGTAAGTTCTTTGCGGCGTGGGCGTTTACCGCAATCGCACTGTCGTTAACCTTTCCAATGTGGATAACTGTTAACTATCTTGGCGA
>Ga0055584_100001351_pt1 | contig 24144 bp, 23 predicted proteins | sample OSDHelmetaG_FD_58716 | JGI IMG/M metagenome (GOLD analysis project Ga0055584, IMG submission 58716) | Pelagic marine sediment microbial communities from the LTER site Helgoland, North Sea, for post-phytoplankton bloom and carbon turnover... | ecosystem: Environmental > Aquatic > Marine >...
CTGCGGCAAGTCGTTCGGCACGTAGCCCGAGGAACGTGGGCGCTATGCGGTCCCCTGCTGGGACCCGTGCCGTCGTGAGCAACAGCCTCTTGCGAAGTGACTGGAGTACCCGCGAGGGTGTGACGGCTGGAATTCTTGGCAGAAGCCTCTCAACAAGCGTGCGACGCGAACCCGACCAGAGAGACACGTCGAAGCCACCATCCGCCGCCGTAAGAACCCCTACGGACGACGGATCCGGGCGGTCCAATGCGACGACAGCAACGGTTGGATCGGTCGGCTTTGTTTTCCCCTGGTCGCTGGGCGGGGTCTCGGTTGCCGCAGGCGGGGGAGGCTCATTGGGCGGCACGAGCCGGATCGGGCCATTTTCTGTCGATTGCTGTGCAATTGCGCCTGGAACGCCAGCCAAGATCACGGCGAGCGTCAAACCAGCTGCGAACGACCAAATCCATCGGGAGTAAGTCACACGTTTACCGGGGAAACCGGTTGTCGGGCAGGGTTTTTTCGACCTGGCGGGTTGGGGCCGGAATATCCCAAGTCGCCAAAAACACAATACCACCGCCAACGAGCACAAGGATCAAAAGGACTGTCAATTTGGACGCTGCAGACATCGATGTGACCCCGACCTCAACTCTTAACACGAGACTTCAACGTATCGCGCCAAGATAGGTATAATCTTGCCAAAATATGGCGATGATGCGGCATTCTACTTGCTGCAGAAATCGCTTTCAAACCAGCATCGGCAGCAGTCCGAGTTCATGGAACGTAAGACAAAACGCGGCGGCAAACCCGCTCCGCCAAGAAAGCCGGTCGTTTTGGTCGGGTTAATGGGAGCGGGCAAGACGACCGTTGGACGACGTTTGGCCCGGCGTCTATCGCTTCCTTTCGCCGATGCCGACACCGAGATCGAGAAGGCCGCCGGATGTTCAATCGCTGATATTTTCGAGTTTCACGGCGAGGCGTCTTTTCGTGAAGGGGAACGGCGCGTCATCAAGCGGATCCTCGAGGGCCCCCCCAAAGTCGTTTCGACCGGTGGTGGCGCCTTCATTGACCCTGAAACGCGCAAGAGAATTCACCAAAAAGCGCTATCAATTTGGTTGCGAGCAGATCTCGACACCGTGGTCAAAAGGGTCAAGCGCAACAACAACCGACCCCTACTACGGGACGGCGATCCGAGGGCTACACTCAAGAGACTCATGACCGAACGAGACCCGATTTACGCCCAGGCAGACGTTGTCGTCGACAGCGGCGACACCGCCATAGAGAAAGTCGTCGATACCATCGTCGCTGAGATCAATGCACGTCGGGATGGACTGCAACAATGACCACGCTCGACACGATCCCGGTGGGACTTCCCGGCAAGCAATACGAGATCATCATCGGCCGAGACCTGTTGTCCGACGCCGGCCAAAAAATCGCGGCAGCGACCTCGGCCCAGAAATGCGCGATCATTACCGACGAGACGGTCGCGCCGCACTACCTTGAAAAGCTAACAGCGAGTTGCGCCGCTGCAGACATCGCTGTCGCACCGATCGTTTTGCGAGCGAGCGAATCGACAAAGAGTTTCGAGCACCTTGAGGAAACCCTTAACGCTCTTCTCGACAGCGAAGTCGAGCGGAAGGACATTGTTATTGCTCTGGGTGGTGGCGTCGTCGGTGACCTCGCGGGATTTGCCGCCAGCGTCCTACGCCGAGGCGTTCGCGTCGTTCAGATTCCGACGACCTTGTTGTCTCAGGTCGATAGCTCGGTCGGCGGCAAGACCGGAATTAACACACGCCACGGCAAGAACCTGATCGGCACTTTCCATCAGCCCGCAATGGTGCTGATCGACCTGGACACGCTGAATACCTTGCCCGACCGAGAAATGCGCGCGGGATACGCTGAAATCGTCAAGTACGGACTGATCGCTGACGCGGACTTTTTCGGTTGGCTGGAAAAGAACGGTCGAGCCGTCCTCGCGCGCGATCCAAGGGCGCTCCAGCATGCCGTCTCAGTGAGTTGTCGAGCAAAAGCCGCGATCGTCGCGCGAGACGAGCGCGAGACATCGGGCGCACGAGCGCTGCTCAATCTCGGTCACACCTTCGGGCACGCCATAGAAGCTGAGGCAGGGTATGACGGTCGCGCGCTTCATGGCGAAGCTGTATCTGTTGGGATCGTCATGGCACTTACTCTTTCGCAATCGATTGGATTTTCGGAGACGCAGCGCGTCAAAACGCATCTCGATTCGGCGGGCCTACCGACTTCACTGGCGGACCTGAATGTCGAAGCGACCGCTAGTGACTTGTATGGCCATATGGCGCAAGACAAGAAAGTAGAAGCGGGGGAGATCACTTTCGTCCTAAGCAAGGCCATCGGCACCGCGCATACAGCGCGAGGTATCCAACGCGACGCGGTTCTAGGCGCGCTGCGGGCCGCCGGGGCAAAATAGGTATCTGGAATGGGTTTCGAAATTATCATTACGATTGTCGCGATAATGGCGCTCTTGGTCCTGTCTGGACTGTTTTCAGGCTCGGAAACCGCGCTCACTGCAGCATCGCGGCCACGAATCACGCACCTAGAGAAAAAGGGCAATAGGCGCGCGAAAGCCGTTATCCGTCTGATTGATGCCCGCGAACGGCTAATCGGCTCGATCCTGCTAGGCAACAACCTCGTCAATATTCTGGCGTCGGCGCTCGCGACCAGCATGTTAATCCGCCATTTCGGCGATGCTGGCGTCGCCTATGCCACGATCATGATGACCGCCCTCGTCCTGATCTTCGCCGAGGTGTTGCCAAAAACCTACGCATTGCGGCATCCCATAAGAACCTCGCTTCGTGTCGCACCGCTTCTAAAAGTGGTGGTAACCGTCCTCTCACCTTTTGTGATGGCGGTGGAGCGGGTTGTTGCGCTGACGTTGCGACTGTTCGGCGCCGAGCGCGACGCGCGCGCAATGCTGATATCGCCACAAGAGGAGTTACGCAGCGCAATCCAGATTCACGCCGATGAGGGCGGCCTCGTAAAACACGAAAGCGACATGCTCCATGGCATCTTCGATCTGAGCGAAACAAGCGTTCAGGACGTCATGATCCACCGAAGCAACATGACAATGGTGGATGGCGGCGCTCCCGCGGAGATGATTGTGGGTGAAGTCTTGGCCAGCCCTTATTCGCGCCTACCCCTTTGGAAAGACGAACCGGAAAACATTGTCGGCGTCCTTCATGCAAAGGACGTTCTACGTGCATTGGTAGAGGCCGATGTTGAGGCTTCGGCAATCGATCCCCTTGAAATAGCTGCCGACCCCTGGTTTATCCCCGAAACGACAACCTTGATCGAACAGATGGCGGCATTCCGCGATCGCCGCCAACACTTCGCCCTTGTGGTCGACGAATATGGCGCGCTGATGGGAATGGTGACGCTTGAAGACATTCTCGAAGAAATTGTGGGACCGATCGCCGATGAGTACGATATCGCCCATCGTGGCATTCGCGCGCAGGCGGACGGTAGTGTCATCGCTGAGGGCGATGTCACTATTCGCGATTTGAACCGCGACCTCGGCTGGTCCCTGCCCGACGAAGAGGCGGTCACCGTTGCGGGAATTGTTATTCACGAATCGCAGTCGATCCCGGAAGTCGGGCAAGTCTTCCAGTACTACGGCACGCGATTTGAGATTGTTCGTCGCCAGAGAAACCAGATCACGCTGCTACGCCTTACGCCACTAAAGAAGCCCTAGTGGCCAGCACGCCTTCGATTCGGATATCCCGGTGAGCAGCGACCTTTTCGCCATTGTCGCGCCGGTTTTCCTGACGGCCGCGATCGGTTTTGCGTGGGCACGTTCAGGTCGCGTGTTCGACACCGACTTTGTGACCGGCATCGTTCTGACCGTCGCGACCCCTTGCCTCGTGTTTTCATCGCTAACCCGTCTCGACGTATCACTCCAGACCCTTGGCGCAATTGCCGGCTCCTATCTCGCCGTTTTGCTGGTCCTCGGAGCGGTGGGCGGACTGATCATCCGATATGTGCTGAATCTCTCCCTGCCCTCCTACCTCCCAACAGTGATGTTCGGGAACTTGGGTAACATGGGTATCCCCTTAGCGTTCTTTGCTTTTGGGGACGAAGGCCTCGCGCTCGCGGTTGCCGCGTTTTCGGTCCATTCGGTCGCGCAGTTCACCATCGGCATTTCAATCCATGCTGGCGGGATCCATGGCAAGCAACTGATCCGGACCCCTGTCCTTTGGGGCGTCCTGCTTTCTCTACCCTTTATGTTCACGCGAACCGCACTGCCCGAATGGGCGACAAATACAGTGGAACTTCTCGCGTCGCTCGTGGTGCCGCTCATGCTGCTTACCCTTGGGGTGTCCCTCGCACGCATGCAAATCAAGCGGCTCCATCGAAGCGTTGGGTTTGCGATTGCACGACTTCTGGGTGGCCTTGTCGCCGGCATCGTGGTTGCCGAACTATTCGGTCTTGAGGGAATCGTACGAAGCGTGTTGATCCTACAGTCGACGATGCCGGTTGCGATCTTTAACTACGTCTTTGCCCTGCGCTACAAGCGTGAGCCCCAGGATGTCGCTGCAGCGATTATCGTCTCGACGGTGATCTCGTTTGCCACGATGCCATTCCTGCTGATCTTGGTTCTATGACGCCGGAGGGTTACTCGCCCGGCGCCCGTGCCTTGATCGATAACGCATGTAAACCGGCGTCAAACTCATCCTTGAGCGCATCAAGCACGAGGCGCTGCCGCTGAACACGCGTCTTTCCTGCGAAAGCCGCTGAAACCACCATCAAATCAAAATGGGTCTCACCGCCGTCGCGCCACCCGGCATGCCCTCGATGGGACTTAGATTGGTCGACAAGTTCGAGTTCCAAGGGTTGAAGACCCGCAAGCCTGCTCCGAATTCTTTCTGTAATGCTGTCGCCCATAGTTGCTCAATTCCTTAACGCCAAGAGGCCTTGTTTGGATTGCCCGAGACTGTGCGACCCATCATACTTAACTGATGACCTTTGATCCTCGCGAAACCATACGCGAAACCTCTTCGAAGCGGGCCTGCGACCACGAGGACTGCTCGGAAGAAGGGACGCATCGCGCCCCTATGCGCGGCGGCCCCGCGGGGCAGTACCATTGGTTCTGCCTAAAGCACGTCCGGGAGTACAACAAAGCCTGGAACTACTTCGAGGGCATGTCGGACGCGGAGGTCGAGGCCTATCGGCACAATACCAATACCTGGCATCGACCAACCTGGAGCGTGACCGGTAAAAGCCGCCGAACAGCAACAAAGCAAGCCATCTTTGATGGGATCGACGACCAGTTTGGGCTGTTTCGAGACGATCCGCTGGGTATGGAGAGCATCGCCATCCGCCGCCCAAAACGGCGCGTGCCCGGGCCGGTCGCCAAGGCGTTGCGCCGCCTGGGGCTATCGACCGACGCCACTCCCCAGGAAGTGAAAATCCGTTATAAAGAACTAGCGAAACGGTTCCACCCTGATCTAAACGGGGGCAACAAAGAGGCCGAGGAACGGCTCAAACGGATCAACGAGGCCTACTCGTATCTTCTCTCGGCAGGCCACGCCTAGCACACCAGGAATCAGGACGACGACGTGGAGAGCAACGAAAACGCTTTGGCCGCCGCCAAAGACCCCGATCACATTCCGGACATTGATGTATCCGCACGTCAGGTGTTTGGTCTGGACACAGATTTGTTGGTTCCTGCCTTTTCGCAGCCCAACGAATATGTCCCCGATATCGACGAGGCTTATCGATTCGACCATGACACCACGATAGCGATCCTGGCGGGGTTCAAGTTCAACCGAAAGGTCATGATTCAGGGCCTTCACGGCACCGGCAAATCGACCCACATCGAGCAAGTTGCGGCACGGCTGAATTGGCCATGTATCCGCGTGAACCTCGATAGTCATATCAGTCGGATCGATTTGATCGGTAAGGACGCGATCGTCATTCGAGACGGCAAGCAGATCACCGAATTCCGTGAAGGCATTCTGCCTTGGGCGCTTCAAACCGCGACGGCCCTGGTGTTCGACGAATACGACGCTGGCCGCCCGGATGTGATGTTCGTGATCCAACGGGTTCTTGAAGCTGAAGGGAAAATGACGCTTCTCGATCAGAATCGGGTTATTCGCCCTCACCCGGCGTTTCGCCTGTTCTCCACCGCCAACACGATTGGTCTCGGTGACACGACGGGCCTCTACCACGGCACCCAGCAGATCAACCAAGGACAAATGGATCGCTGGAACCTCGTTGCAACGCTGAATTACCTACCTTTCGAGCAAGAAGTCGAGATCGTTGTTGCCAAGGTTCCGGAGTACGACACCGAAGAGGGCCGCAAGACGATCGGCAACATGGTTCGTGTTGCCGAACTATCGCGCACCGGTTTTCAGACCGGCGACATCTCGACAGTGATGTCGCCGCGCACGGTGATCACGTGGGCAGAAAACGCTCAGATATTTGGTGATGTAGGGTTCGCCTTCCGGCTGACTTTCGCCAACAAGTGCGACGAAATGGAACGCACCCTGATTGCCGAATACTACCAACGCTCGTTCGGTGAAGATTTGCCGGATAGCGCGGCTCTCGCAAAACCGAACTAACTCGTGAGCGATTCGCGCAGTCCCGCCGAGAACTTCAAGCGGGCCGTCGGGGCAGCGACGCGCGCTATTTCGACGGTCAAAGAGCTTGATGTGTCCTTTGGCGTTGAAACACCAGGAATCCGTGATGACGCGGTCCGTTTGCCCCAACCCGCGCGCGACCTCAACAGCAGCGATGTTAGCAATGTTCGTGGGGTCGCTGATTCATTCGCCCTAAGGCTTCGCCACCACGACAAGAAGCTTCATGCCCGGCGGCGCCCCGACGGTGCTGTGGCCCAAGCCGTTTATGACGCCGCAGAACTTGCCCGCATCGAGGCAATCGGGGCACTTCAGTTTGACGGCATCGCGCAAAACCTTGATGCCGCCCTCGCCCAACACTACGACCGAACCGATACCGACGAGGCGCGGTCGCAAGATGACTCTTTGTCGGAAGCGGTGCGGCTTGTTCTACGTGAACGCCTTACAGGTGCGCCGCCACCCGAAGCAGCCAAGTCAATCGTTGACGCCTGGCGGGACACCCTCGACAAGAAAGCAAACGAAGATCTCGCAGCACTCTGTGACACCGTCTTGGATCAAGACGCCTTTGCCAAAATGGCGCGCCGCCTAATTGCCCATCTCGACCTCGCCGACGAAGATGTTCTTGAGCCCGACCCTGACGACGCCGAAGAAGCCGACGACGCCGACCAAGATCAAGAAGGTGAAGCCGACGATGGTGAGGGGGAGTCATCGGGCACGATGCAGTCAGTGGGCGATGATGCCGCCGATGGAACAATGGATGATGCAGCCGAATCGGCTGCCGGTACGAGCGCTGAAGAGCGTCGTGAAATGGCGGGTGACGGAGAGCCCGGCGGACGGCCCGAACAGTGGCAGGACGACCCAAACCAGCGCCGCAACGAGCCGTCTTACAAAGCCTACGCCACGGCCTTTGACGAAATCGTTCATGCCAAAGATCTATGTGATGCCGATGAGCTGGCCCGTCTACGGCGCCATCTCGACCAACAGCTGCACTATCTCCAGGGCGCCGTGAGCCGCCTCGCCAATCGCCTTCAGCGCCGACTCATGGCAAAGCAGCAGCGCGCGTGGGACTTCGACCTTGAGGAAGGGCTTCTCGACTCCGCTCGCCTGGCCCGTGTGGTCGTCAATCCGCTGTATTCATTGTCGTACAAGATGGAGCGAGAAACCGACTTTCGGGACACCGTCGTCACGTTGCTCATCGACAACTCGGGGTCAATGCGCGGGCGACCCGTCACCGTGGCCGCGATGTGCGCCGACATTCTGGCCCGCACCCTCGAGCGATGCGGCGTGAACGTCGAGATTCTCGGATTCACGACCGTTGCCTGGAAAGGTGGACAGGCTAGAGAAAAATGGTTGGCTGAAGGCAAACCACTCAATCCCGGTCGACTTAACGACCTACGTCACATCGTCTACAAATCGGCAGACGAGCCATGGCGGCGTGCGCGCCGCGGATTGGGTCTGATGTTGCGTGAGGGGCTCCTCAAAGAGAACATCGATGGCGAAGCACTGACCTGGGCCCACCAGCGCTTATTGGCGCGCCCGGAACAACGCCGCATCTTGATGGTGATATCCGATGGCGCGCCGGTTGATGATTCCACGCTTTCCGTCAATCCCGGCAACTACCTAGACCGACATCTCAGAGAGATCATCACCTGGATCGAAACCCGTTCGCCGGTCGAGTTGATTGCGATCGGCATTGGACATGATGTGAACCGCTACTACCGACGGGCCGTGACGATTGTCGATGCCGAGCAATTGGGTGGTGCGATGATGGAACAGTTGGCCGATCTTTTTGATGACGACCCCGGCCTCGCGCGACCTCGACACTAACAACACGGATCAGATGCAATGAGCCTACTTGATATCCAAACCGACGCAGCTCGGGCCTTCAAAGTACTAAAGGCCGGTGGGATCGGCATTCTTCCCATGGACGTGGGCTACTCGCTCATCGGCGGGTCGCCGCAGGCGTTAAAGCGCATTTTCGACACAAAGAAGCGGGCACCGTCGAAACTCAATGCCATGCTGGGCAACGACGAGATGCACCGGGCGCTTCACAAGGTCAGCACGCGAGGGCGCGAGATCTACGAAGCCATTTGCAACGACTACGACCTTCCCCTCGGACTCATCGCGCCATGCAACGTCGACCACCCGCTTTTGCAGACGCTAGACCGGGACACCTATACCCGAAGCACCAAAGGCGACACGTTGTTGATGCTGATGAACTCAGGCCGCTTTCATGCAGAGATCACACGCCTGAGCCTAGAGCAAAAGCACCTTCTGTTCGGGTCTTCGGCTAACTTAACGCTGACAGGGACACGGTTTCGCGTTGAGGATATGCAAAGTGAAATCACAGACATTGCCGATGTCGTCATCGACTATGGCTTGATGAAGTATCATAGCTATGCGGCCTCTTCGACATTGCTGGACGTCGAGAATTGCACCGTGCATCGATATGGCGTGTGCTACGAAAATGTCGCGGACATTCTTCAACGGCACTTCAAAATCAAGCTGCCGCCCAAACCAAGCGACTGACGCTGGTATGCGCCGGGTCTGGACGCTCGCGCTTTCTCTCTACCTGTTTGCCCTTGCACCCCACGCTGGGGCCGAGCCCATCATCGTCGGCTACTCGGCTGTCCAGTTGGGCCCAGAGGATGCCGCGATCGGGCGCCTTGGCGCTTTGGAGTTTGTGGCCGGTGGCGTCCTAACCTCGAGGGACGACCGGTTTGGCGGACTATCCGGCTTGCTCGTTGAACACAATCAACTCATTGCCGTGTCCGATCGTGGATTTTGGTTCCGCGCGCAGCTCAACCTCGACAACGGCGGTATTCTGCAGGGCCTCAGTGAAACCCGGCTCGCGCCAATCCTGAGCAGCAAGGGAGTCCCCCTCGCCATCGTGCGCGGCGAACATGACGCGGAGGCGCTCGAGAAATGGGGGTCGGTCCTGGCCGTTGGGTTCGAACGGTTTCACCGCATCGGCCTGTATGACCCGACCATAGGCGATGAAGCCCGCCCCACATATGTCAGCAACATCCCAGGCATCGCCAAATCGCCGGCAAACGGCGGCATCGAAGCGATTGTAGAGTTGGACGATGGCCGACTCCTCGTGCTAACCGAAGAATCCGAAACCACCGACGGCAACCTCGTCGGATGGATTATCGATGGCGACCAGAGAGCAGTGATTGCGTACCCACAATCGAACTGGAAGCCAACCGACGCGGCCTATCACCCGAAGGTCGGTTTGCTGATCCTCGAGCGACGGTTTTCGGCGCTTACCGGGTTCTCCGCCCGCATCCGCCAAGCCGATATTGAGTCGGTCGTTGCCGGTGGGACCATCACTGGAACCGTCGTCGCGCGCATTTCGGGTTCGATGATTAGCGACAATTTCGAAGGCCTTGCAATTTCGGAGTCAGTCGACGGTCAGCCAATGATTTGGATGGTTTCCGACGACAATTTCAGCTTCTTGCAGCAAACCCTGTTGCTAGCGTTTCGCTGGAACCCTCAGTAAGGCCCTCTACTTTGTTCCGAACAGGCGATCGCCGGCATCGCCGAGGCCCGGAACGATGTAGGCATGGTCGTTGAGCTTCTCGTCCAAAGCCGCGACATAGATGCCAACGCCGGGATGGGTCTCGGTGAGACGTTGCACGCCTTCTGGCGCCGCGACCAGCGCCATAAATCGAATGTTCTCGTCGGCGACCCCTCGTTTGTTGAGCACATCAAGAGCATGAACGGCCGAATTGCCGGTCGCCAACATGGGATCGACGACGATAAAGAGCCGCCCTTCAACTTCGGGAAGTTTCACGAGGTACTCGACCGGCTCCAACGTCTTGGGGTCTCGGTAAACACCGATATGGCCGACACGTGCCGAAGGCATCAATTCCAGGAGGCCATCAGCCATCCCTAAACCGGCACGCAGGATCGGTACGACGGCGACTTTCTTTCCGGCAATAAACCGGCCCATGGTCTCGGCGACGGGCGTTGTTACTTTCTCCTCACGGACCGGTAGATCCCGCGTAAGCTCGTAGCCCATGAGCAGCCCGATCTCGTGCAACAACGTACGAAAGTCCTTCGTGGAACAGGCAACGTCGCGCATCAAACTGAGTTTGTGGGCAATGAGAGGGTGGTCAAGGACGTTGAGCATAAGGTCCGTCACATTCGATGGGGGTTACGAGCGTAGGTTTCCCGGCTGCTGAACCGGCACTTGACCAACATACCGCATTAGCATGCCATAGGGGATTAACAGCGCCGCGGCCATCGCCAGTTTCACCGCAAAATCGCCAATGCCTAGAGTGACCCATGGCACACCGGTGCCAGCAAAAGCGAGACTGAAGAACAACGCCGTATCAACCGATGACGCCAGGACGGACGAAGCCAAAGGTGCCTGCCACCACACCATGCGGCGAAGTCGATTGAACACCACGATATCGAGCAGCTGACCGGTAAGGAAAGCAATGGCGCTGGCCATCCCTATCCGAGGTCCCGCGATAACGATTGAAAGCGCCGCGCCGATTAGGAACCCGACGTAAACCACACGCCGCGCCCGGCCCGGGCCCAACCGCCGGTTCGTCAAATCCGTGACTAGAAACGCAACGGGAAAGGTGAACGCACCCCACGTCAAGAAGTCGTTGATGGGGTATTGAACAAGCACGTTCGACGCCACCACAACGACGATCATTGCGGCAATGGGAATCGCCAGGAGGCGCAGCGTCATCGCCCCACCGCTTTATTGATGGGGGCGATCATCTCGATGCTTGGCGTTATGCCGTGAGAAAGTTCGCGGGCTAGGCCGCAGCAGCGACAGTTTTGGCGACGCGCTTTTTGATGTCACGGGCGCGATCACTCAGATGCTCGTCGCGCGCTTTCAGGATGAAGGTATCAAATCCACCGGCGTGATCGACCGACCGCTGGGCCTGCCGACAAATCTTGAGCCGGAACGTTTGACCCAGCGCGTCGCTAAGCAGCGATGCTTCGAGAAGGTTGGGAAGAAACCGCCGACGCGATTTATTGTTCGCGTGGCTGACATTGTTGCCAGTTAGCACACCTTTGCCGGTTAGCTCACAACGCCTAGACATGTCACTTCCTCTTCCTATCTCACCGGCCCGTGCCGGAAGGGCGTTTGTTTAATTGGCCGAAACACAAGCGTCAAGGTAGCAGGCGGGCCGTTCCGGGCGGACCGCCGCTGGCGCCGTAAAATTGTTTTAATTCAGCTACTTAGAGACATCCGCTTAGCAGATGTCGATCCACTCACCGCTTTTCAAAGAAAGCTTCATGAACCTGTCGCGCCGCTACGGGCGGTAGAAGCCTCTGATCGGCGACCTCTACCTCCAGCCTTTTGGCCAAAGCCGCCGTGGCCGAATCACGTCGAAGGACGTCGAGAACGCCCTCGGTGACCTCCTGCGCCATCCAGTCCTGTAGCTGCTTGATCCGCCGTTTCGACAGATCGCCCCCCGTCCTCAGCGCCTCGGTGCACCGCGTGACAGCACCCCAAACCTCATCGATCCCAACACGTTCGAGCGCGGAACATTGCACCACTTCGGGTTTCCAATGGGATGACGTGCTACGCAACAGGCCTAGGGCGCCGTGGTATTCTGCGGCGATTCGCCCTGCTGCCGCTTTGAGATCTCCATCACACTTGTTGACCACAACGAGGTCGACGAGTTCGACGATTCCCCGCTTTATCCCCTGCAGTTCGTCGCCACCGCCAGGTGCAATCAATAAGAGAAAGACATCGACCATATTGGCAACGGCTGCTTCGGATTGTCCGACGCCCACGGTCTCGACGATCACGACATCGAAGCCTGCGGCTTCGCACAGGAGGATCGCTTCGCGCGTCCGCCGCGCCACACCACCCAGCGTTCGGCCCGCAGGCGAAGGGCGGACGAAGGCAGACGGATGTCGGCTTAGCGCCTCCATTCGAGTCTTATCACCCAGAATCGATCCCCCCGAGAGACGGCTGGTCGGATCGACGGCGAGCACCGCAACACGTTTTCCCGCCTCGACCAAGTGCATCCCTAGGGCTTCTACAAATGTGGATTTTCCGGCACCGGGTGCGCCCGACACGCCAAGCCGTGTTGCGTTGCCGGTTTGCGGCAAGAGGCTGGTTAGGAGCGCCTCGGCCTGGGCTTGGTGTTCAGAACGATCAGATTCCACCAGCGTGATGCTGCGCGCCAATCCGCGACGATCTTGCCGAACAATGGCGTCACGCAGCACGTCATTATCGTTGTCAGATGTCATAGGCAGAAACGGGGAACGCGGAATAGATCAGCAGAGGTCCTACTTTTTCTCGTCGTCTGGCGGATCGGTTCCCATCAACGCGCGGTACATCGCGTTCACTGTATCTTCGCCGAGCGCCTCTCTGGTCTCGTTGCGAATGCGCATCGCACTGGCAATCAGTTCCGCGCGTTCCTCTTCCCGCGCGGCCGCTGCCCGCTTCGCCCGTCCAAACGGGTTAATTGACACTTTGGAAATAAGATCGCGCATTCTACTTGCACCGCCTCGAACAATCATTGTGTCAGGTTCTATCACATCGGTGTCGGGATCGGTTGGTTCGTCGAAGGGGTCGGTTCGTGTTTGCTCCACTTCGTTATCGACCTCCACTGCCCAAGGTGGCTCCATCGGTTGGAGCGGCACATCTTCAATCGTCGACCTTATCTCCTCCCAGTCGGGATCGAACAAATCGCCTGGCGGCGGTTCTCCTTCCGCCGCCCAGTCGGGTTCGATGGGTGGCAAGACCTTGTCCGATGGTCTCTTCGCGGGCTCCCAATCAGGATCGTAAAGGGCGGGGGGCGACGACACCGCGGGTGGCACGTCGTCGACCCAGCCCGGCTCAACGAGCTTGCCACGATCAGCCACCGCTTGATCGGACGCCCAATCAGGTTCGAACGGGGCAGCCTCAGCCTCTTCGGCTTCGATTGCTTCGCTAACGTCGTCAGGCACCCAGGGCGGATCAATCGGACCACGAAGGACGACCGGCCCGCGCACCGGTTCTTCGTCAGCCCAAGGCGGATCGACGGGCCGTTCGACCGGCGCCGCAACATCCGCCTGGTCTGCCGCCCAATCGGGCTCGATGGGCGGGGGCGGTGTCGTGTCGGCGGGCTGATCGTCGATCCACGGAGGATCGATCGGCTTGGTTTCGGCGTCGCGGATGGCATCGGCCCGTGCCCAAGGCGGATCCGGCGCCTCTTTTTCCTCTAACGCTTCCCGCAACGCATCTTCGTCATCACTGGTTTCCGGCTCCTGCGCCCAAGGGGGATCTTGCGGCACGGGCTCGGGTTCATCTGTCTCCTGTGCCCAAGCCGGTTCGTAGGGTTCTAGCGGCTCATCTGCACTGTCGGGCTGTGCCCAGTCCGGCTCAATAGGCGGTGGCGGCTCACGTGATGGACGCTGGTCATCGATCCAAGGCGGATCAACGGGCGTCGCGCGGCTTCGCGGTGACCGATTATTCGGGCGTCTCGCCATTCACCACTCTCTCCATGGCCCATGATAGACCGGATCAATGTAATATCGCGCACACATCCGTTGAAATCACATGCCGCCCGTCAAAAACGCGGTGACCACACCGTTGTGAGTCAACACCGATTCGTGGCAACGTCGCTCCTAGACCTGCGAACAGCCATGGCAGCCGACCTAGAAATGTCCGATCGAGACACCGAAATCGCCGGGAACCTCACTAATCCCGAAGTATGGATTCGTCTTGTCTTCATGCTGCTGTTCGCTGTCGCGTTCTACATCGGCATCTGGATCGGCGGAGCCGTCGCCTTGATTCAGATCGCCTTCAAATTGATTTCGGGAAAGTCGATCCCGCGCCTGGCCGTGTTCGGAACGAATTTGGGCACCTATCTCAGCCAAATCATGGCGTTCGAGACCTTCGGCAGCGAACGGCGCCCGTGGCCGATGACGCCTTTTCCGTCATCGGCACCTGACGCCCGCCAAGGTTCAGCGCAAAGGCGACCGCCCAACCGAACCCGCGTTGTGAAGACCGCAGGTCGGCAAAACCAAGACGACTCAAAATAGAGAATCGACGCGCCTAAGCGGCCGCACGATTGTCGCCGAGCAGCGCTAAAATCCGACCTGCGGCGTCCACGATGTTGCTGCCAGGACCAAAAATCTCGCCAACCCCAGCTTTGACGAGAAAGTCGTAATCCTTTGGTGGAATGACGCCACCGACGACCACGACGATGTCGCCGCCGCCCTCTGCACGCAGCGCTTCAATCAGTTGGGGCACGAGTGTCTTGTGGCCGGCGGCCTGAGACGAAATGCCCACGACATGGACGTCGTTCTCTATGGCCTGCCGCGCCGCCTCCTCAGGCGTCGCGAAAAGAGGACCGATATCGACATCAAATCCGATATCCGCCATCGCCGTCGCGATGACTTTGGCGCCCCGATCGTGTCCATCCTGACCCAGCTTCGCGACTAAGATCCTTGGCCGACGCCCGACACGCGTTGCAAAGCGGTCAGCTGATTCGCGCGCCTGAGCAAAACTGTCATCGCCCTCAAACGCATCGCCGTAGACGCCGGAAATGGCCATCGTCTGGGCACGGTGGCGTGTGAAGGAATCTTCCAGCGCCGCGGAGACCTCGCCCACGGTTGCGCGCACGCGCATGGCATCGACACTCAGAGCCAGGAGATTGCCATCAACGCGAGCGCCTTCGCGCAGCGCCTCAAGCGCCGTCGCAACCGCCGCTTCATCGCGCGATTTCCGCACAGCCTCTAGCCGCTCGATCTGCTGGGCACGCACCTTCTTGTTATCGACCTCAAGGAGATCGATTTCGTCTGCTGAACCGAGGCGGTATTTGTTGACACCGACCACAACTTCTTCACCGCGATCGATACGCGCCTGTTTCTTCGCCGCTGACTCTTCGATCCTTAGTTTCGGTAGTCCTTGAGCAACGGCCTTGGTCATCCCGCCGACTTGCTCGACTTCTTCGATGAGTTTTCGCGCTTCTTCAATCAGCGAATCCGTCAGTGACTCGACGTAGTGAGACCCGCCGAGTGGATCGACAACCTGGGTGATCCCGGTTTCTTCAGCAAGAATAAGCTGCGTGTTCCGTGCGATCCTTGACGACAATTCGGACGGTAGCGCTAAAGCTTCGTCGAAAGCATTCGTGTGGAGACTCTGCGTCCCACCAAGCACGGCGGCCATCGCCTCATATGCCGTGCGCACGACGTTGTTGTGCGGGTCCTGTTCGGTCAATGACACGCCTGATGTTTGACAATGCGTGCGCAAGGAAAGCGACCGAGGGTCCTTCGGCGAAAAACGTTGCATCAGTTCAGCCCACAAAAAACGAGCGGCACGAAGCTTTGCAACCTCCATGAAGAAATTCATGCCGATGCAAAAGAAAAAGGAAAGCCGGGGCGCAAACGCGTCGACATCCATACCTGACGCGAGCGCGACTTTGACGTACTCCAAACCGTCGGCAAGGGTATAGGCAAGTTCTTGCACCAGCGTCGCGCCCGCTTCTTGCATGTGATAGCCGGAGATCGAGATCGAGTTGAAGCGCGGCATTTCTTTTGCGGTGTAGCCGATGATATCCGCGACGATTCGCATCGATGGTTCGGGCGGGTAAATGTAGGTGTTCCGCACCATGAACTCTTTGAGAATGTCGTTCTGAATGGTGCCGGAGAGTTTTTCAGCCGACACACCTTGCTCTTCGGCAGCAACGATGTATCCCGCCAGAACGGGCAACACCGCACCGTTCATGGTCATTGAGACGCTCACCCGGTCGAGCGGAATACCGTCGAACAGGATCTTCATGTCCTCGACGGAATCGATCGCCACGCCGGCTTTGCCGACATCCCCTTCCACCCGAGGATGATCTGAGTCGTATCCGCGATGGGTTGCGAGATCGAACGCGACCGACAATCCCGCCTGGCCCGATTCAAGTGCCTTGCGGTAAAATGCGTTGGATTCTTCGGCTGTCGAGAACCCGGCATATTGACGGATCGTCCACGGCCGATTGGCATACATGGTCGACCGCGGGCCGCGAAGGTAGGGCACGAATCCAGGGAGATCACTGCCTACACGGGGTCCATCGTCCTCACGGGTATAGAGCGGCTTGACCGCGATCCCTTCGGGCGTATGCCACACCAAATCGTCGAGCGGCTTGTCGCGGAGCTCCGCTTGGGCCTTTTCGCGCCAGTCGGCCAGCGTCGGTTTCGGAAAATCAGCCATCAACTCCACTCTTCGCAGGTGCGAAATGAGTATGAGAAACCAAGGCTGATGGTGTCAAACCGGCAAAGCTGTTGGACGGAGACCCAATGAAATCAAGGTGACGACACCTTGCGGCGATACGGTTCAATCTGATTTGCTGGGTAAATGTCGCGTATCGCCGTTCCTGACGATCCTGTTCAAATCGTTGCGGTCCTTGGACCAACAAATACTGGAAAAACCCATCTAGCCATGGAGCGTATGGTTGGGCACGCAACCGGCATGATCGGGTTACCGCTTCGGTTACTCGCCCGCGAGGTCTATGACCGATTGACGTCGACTCGCTCGCCGGATGAAGTCGCCCTTGTCACCGGCGAAGAACGCATCATCCCGCCTAAGACCCGCTACTGGGTCTGTACGGTCGAGGCCATGCCGCTATCGGTACCCGTCGCGTTCCTCGCGGTCGATGAAGTCCAACTCGCGGCCGACCCGGAACGCGGCCATACCTTTACCGACCGCATCCTCAATGCGCGCGGCACAAAGGAAACCATGTTTTTGGGCGCGGACACGATGGGGCCGATGTTGCGGAAGACCATCCCCGGCATCCGTATCGAACGTCGACAGAGACTTTCGAAACTCAGTTTTGGTGGTCACACCAAACTATCGCGACTGCCGCGACGTTCCGCGGTCATCGCCTACAGGGCCGACGATGTCTACGGCATCGCCGAGCAACTTCGTAGACAGAAGGGCGGCGCCGCCGTGGTCATGGGCGCCTTAAGCCCACGCACACGTAACGCCCAGGTTCAGCTCTTCGAAGATGGCGAGGTCGACTACTTGGTCGCTACTGATGCGATCGGGATGGGGCTCAACCTCAGCATCGACCATATCGCCTTTGCATCATTGCGAAAATTCGACGGTCAACAGGAGCGCCGACTCGTTGCGCCAGAGATTGGGCAAGTTGCAGGGCGTGCGGGACGGCACCTCAATCACGGGACCTTTGGCACGACGGGCGATGCGCCACCCTTTGATGATGAAATCGTTACCGCGGTCGAGACCCACAGCTATCGACCAATTCCGCGTGTCAGGTATCGCAACGCCGACATAGACCTGTCTTCAGTCCCCGGACTCCTGACGAGCTTGGAGGCACCGCCCAGGGCTCCTCACTTCCAACCTGCGCTTGAGGCCGCGGACATCCGATCGCTTCGAAGCCTTTACCGCGAACCGGATATAGCCAAGGCAGTACGCTCACCATCAAAAGTATCGCTGCTCTGGCAGGTCTGTACGATTCCAGACTTTCAACAAATGTTGCATGAGACACACACCAATCTGCTCGGCAGTGTATTCCGCGCGCTCAATAGCCGTTCCGGGCGGCTACCCGTCGATCTGTTGGCCAAAAATATTCAACACCTCGATCGAACCAGCGGTGACATCGACACTTTGCAAAACCGATTGGCGCACATCCGAACCTGGACATACATCGCGCATCAAACTGAATGGGTGACGGATGCAGTCCATTGGCAGGAGCGCGCGCGTGCGGTTGAGGACCGGCTGTCCGAGGCGCTTCATGAACGCCTGACGCAACGCTTCGTCGACCGGCATCATGTCGCAACGTTGCGGCGGCTGCGCGCTACCAACGCCGCGGTGGTCTTTGTTGACCAAGACGGCGGCGTTCTCATTGACGATGCTCTCGTCGGCCGCATACGAGGACTCCACTTCGTTGACGATAGAAATGCGCCAAGATTTGACCGGAAGGTCATTCGACGCGAGCTGACCGAGAATCTAGAGCGGAAGGCCAGCGCGATGCTGGCAAGTGATGACGCCACCTTCGATCTAAGCGATGGCGAAATCCGATGGAACGGCGCCCCAATTGCCGTGCTGGTTAGCGGCGAGCATGTGTTAGGGCCGACCGTTCGGCTCAGCGTCGATGAATGTTTGCACGGCCGGCCAGTTATCGCCGCTGTTCAGGCACGGCTTACTGGTTGGATCACGCGACACATCGAAAAGACGCTCTCCCCGCTATTGCAGGTCGCCCACCTGACGTTGCGCGGTGCGGCGCGCGGTCTGATCTATCAACTAACAGAGCACTTTGGCGTCGTCTCACGCGCTGACGTTCGCGATATCGTGGAGGCCCTATCCAAGGCGGACCGAAGGGAACTGAGCCGTCATGGTGTCAAAATTGGGCGCTTCTTTGTCTTTGTGCCCAGTATGTTCAAGCAGCGCCGCACGGCCTTGTCCTTCCAGCTTGCGCGTCTTGTCCATGGCCCTTCCCTAGCCCCGCCTGAGGGGCGTGTCTCGTTTGACCTCACTCTGGACCACAAAGTTCCCACCATTCGCGCGTGTGGATTCCAGTGCGTCGGTGATAGAGCCATTCGTGTCGACGCGCTGGAACGCTTGGGTCAGGTCCTGGCGTCAAAGAAGGGTGTAGTGACCGTCGACCACACCCTTCTTTCGCTCGTTGGATCTCCTCGCCAGGCCTTTCCTGCCGTGATGCGCTTCGTCGGATATCGCCCCAACAAATCCGACAGCGACACCTATCGCCGCGCGCCAGCACGATCGACGCACACCAAGAAGGTCGCCACCTCGCCCTTTAGCGTCTTAGAAGAAATGCAAATTCGCACAAACGGGGTGGCGCCATCGTGAGCGAACAGGAACCAGGCCGGCGGCTGGATCAGTGGCTTTGGTTCGCCCGCTTCTGCAGGAGCCGAACGCTTGCCAGCACCTACTGCACAAAGCGCCGCGTCCGTATCAATTCCCGAGCTGTGAAGCGCGCCAGCCAACTCGTTCGAATCGGCGATGTCCTGACCCTACCGTCGAAGGGGAACATCGCGGTGGTCCGTGTTGTCGACTTGGGAACTCGGCGTGGACCTGCCAGCGAGGCGGCCACGCTATACGAATTTGTCGAGGATTCTGGCCGGCCGGCCGATCCGCCAATGGCCAGGTCGACGACGTCACACAGTGTCGTTTTGGCACCCTCCAACCGGACTTGATCGCAGACAAAGAGGCTGATACGACCCCAACATGCTTGGTCGACTTCGCCGCCTTATTGAAACACCCTCGCCAGCCCAGGCTGTGAGCGAAAGCCCCGATGCGCGCAATCTGGCGGTCGTCGCCCTCCTATTTCATGCAGCAAGTCTCGATGGCGAGATCGATTCACAAGAAGAACAGACTATCGCCGATCTTGTCGCGAAGCGGTTTGAGCTTTCGCCGTCTGACCTCGAGACCTTGCTTGAGGATGCGCGGGCAGCAGAGGCCGAGTCCAATCACCTTCTGCGCTTTACGCGAGACATCAAGGATCACTGCAGCCACGAGGAGCGCGTAGCGATGATCGAGATGCTGTGGGAAGTCGTCTTCGCCGATGGCGAGGAGCATGCCTTCGAAGCGAACCTCCTTCGGCGAGTTGCTGGATTGATCTATGTCACGGATCAGGAGTCAGGAAGCGCACGCCTGCGGGTACGCGCCCGCCTTGGTCTGGCCTAACCTGCGGACGGCGTTCAAAAACGGTGGCACGGTCGGACGGTCTCAGTTAGGCTCCGTCGTCGTCAAATTTGGAGAGATAGAGCGATGACGTACGTGGTTAACGATGCATGCATCAAGTGCAAGCTCCAGGATTGTATCGAAGTTTGCCCGGTAGACTGTTTCTACGAGGGTGAAGTAATGCTGGTGATCAACCCGGACGAATGCATTGATTGTGGCGTCTGCGAACCAGAGTGCCCTGTGGAAGCAATTCTTCCTGACACCGACGACCAGTCGAAAGCCTGGGTCGAACTCAATGCTGAGTACTCCGAGAAATGGCCCAACATCACCCAAAAGGGTGAAGTCCCCGCCGACGAAGCGGATTTTCGCGGGGCGAGTGGCAAATTCGAGAAGTACTTTTCGGCGAACCCCGGCGGATCGTAAGCCCCCACAACCTTATCTGAGCGCCCCGAGGCACGGTCCCAGGCCGGGCAGCGTGGCGCATATGGCCCAATTGTGGTAGTTCAACCGGCTTAGCAACAGATTTCGCAGCCGGCGAACTCTGACAGGACCGACAACGTGACGCGCCCGTCTTAAGCGGGCACCCGGAAATTTTCGGGCCGCGCCCTTTTGCTGCATTCGGTTGAGCAGAAGGCGCGCCGCGCATAAAGAGGACTGACCGGAGCATGGCAAAATCCAAGAAAAAGGCGGCAAAAAAGAAGGTGACGACGAAATCACCCAAGAAAAAGTCAGCGTCCCCAAAGAAAAAAGCCCCAGCTTCACCAAAAAAAATCTCTGCCACAAAAAAGAAGGCAGCCACGCCGGCCAAGCCGAAGAAAAAGGCAACGGCCGCAGCGACCAAGAAGCCTGCAACAAAATCCCCTCGGAGCACACCTGCACCGACGGCCCAACAGCCCACGCGAACCGGAGTAAAAGTGACGGCAAAAAAGACCGAAAAGGCGAAACGCAAACCACTTCCGTTCTCGGTGAGCGACTACGTCGTCTACCCGACTCACGGCGTTGGCAAGATCACGGCGGTTGAAGACCGCGAAGTCTCAGGCGTTCATCTTGAGATGTTTGTTGTTGAGTTCGAGAAGGACAAAATGATCCTTCGAGTGCCGGTCGGGAAAGTAGAAACGACTGGCATGCGCAAACTCGCAACGCCGAAAGTGATGGATGACGCGATGACCACATTGAAAGGTCGTGCGCGGATCAAAAGGACGATGTGGAGCAGACGAGCCCAAGAGTATGAAGCGAAAATCAACTCTGGTGACCCGATTTCCATCGCCGAAGTCGTGCGGGACCTTCACCGCAACGCCAATCAACCGGAGCAGTCCTACAGCGAGCGACAGATTTATGAAGCCGCGCTAGACCGCCTCGTGCGCGAAGTCGCTGCGGTCGAAAAACTCGACGAGGACGCCGCCCAAGATCGGCTGCTCAAAGTCTTACAGGCAGCCTAGCCCTGTCGAGAAGGTCGTATTCGTTGCGACTGGATAGAGGATTCAATTGAACGGTCGAGCATCGAGCGAATGATCGATGTAGACAGCGATGTCTACGCCAAACTGACGGCGGTCCGCCGCGTCTGGGCTATTGGCGCAGTTCACGGTGACGCCACCCGGCTGAAAAACCTTCATCGCGAGATAAGCGCCAGGGCTGCGCGGGGAGACCGGTTCGTCTATCTCGGCAACCTCATCGGATACGGCACCGAAATTTCGGAAACCCTGGATGAAGCGCTCCGGTTCCGCCGCGCGATGTTCCAGCCAGGCATGGAAGCCGGCGACTTTGTCTACCTCCGGGGGTCGCAAGAGGAGATGTGGACCAAGCTTCTGCAGATTCAGTTCGCGCCCAACCCTCGCGAGGTCTTCGAATGGATGATCCAACAAGGTGTCGAGGCAACCCTTGAGGCCTATGGCGGTCGAGTCGACGAAGCACGTTCATTTATGGGCGAAGGCGCCGTCGCCATCACGCGCTGGACGAATGCACTTCGCACCAGCACCCAACGTCGAACAGGCCATGACGAACTTCTAAATAGCGTGAAACGTGCCGCGTATACGGAGAACGGGAAGCTCCTGCTGGTACATGCCGGCCTCGATCCGCACCGGCCACTGTCGCAGCAGGGCGATACATTGTGGTGGGGCTCAGGCTACTTCAGCGCCATTGAGAGCGCCTACGGCGACGTCAAAATGATTGTTCGCGGATATGATCGGCGACACGAAGGCCTCGCGATGAATACCTGGACCGCGACGGTAGATGCCGGCTGCGGGTTCGGCGGTCGCCTCGCCGCGGCTTGCTTCCTTCCCGATGGATCTGTAACGGACTGGATTGAGGTCTAAACCATCATTCGGCGATGATTTTGACCTTCTCACCGGGAACAGGCTGATCCCCAGGATCAAAACCGTTCAACACACGAAACCGTTCGACCTTCAAGTCGGCAAACGGCAGGCCGGAAGCCAACGATTCCGTCGTTGAACCAGGTCGGACATCAAGGACCTCAACCGTCAGCGGGACGAGCTGAGCGATCTCGCTCTTGGACAGCGATCGGAGGGAGAACGTCATCCGTTGGAAATCGGTCGCTAGACCCGTAGTTCGGTTCGGCTGCGAGAGGAACAAGAGCCGGTACAGCTTGTTTCCCGGAAACTGAACCGCCACAAAGCGCGCATCCAACGGTCCACGATAATCATCCAGAGTTCCCGAAACCCGCGCACTGGCTGTGGCCGCAGGTAGATCGCCAATCGTAATCCGCCCGACGTTTGAGAGCCGGATGCGGGGCGCCCAGATCTCGGTGAGGTAAATTCTAGGATCGGGGTGCGATTCGTCACGGCGCGCCGCATCGAATCGAATGAGTGCAGTGTTTCGTTGCCGGGCATAGACGGCTTGCTGGGTGTTCGTCAGCCTAAATCCAGGCGGCGCTTCAAATGTCAGTTCAAGGTCGGGGTGAGAGAACCGACGACCGCGGACCAGACCTTGCGCAGGGTCATCACCAAACACGAGGCCTGCCACATTTCGGAGCAATACGTCTCGACGGACCACGCCGGGCGCACCGGCCGCTGCAGCACGGGCGACGCGGTCCGGTGTATTGGGGTGAGTTGAAAAGAAGTCTGCGTCCGGAAGATCATCCTCCAGAATTTTCTCTTGAAGAGCCTTGTTCCGAATCAGGTTTTCCAGGAACCCAGCCATCGCAAAAGAGTCATAGCCCGCGTTCCTCAGATACCGCACGCCCAGTTCGTCGGCCTGGAATTCCTGCTCGCGTGAAAACCCCGCCAGATAGAGTTCGCTTCCGAGTTGGGCAAGCTGCTGAGCATCGCCGCCCACGACAGCGCCCAGCAGGGCAGCGCCAACACCCGCGGCTACGGCTTGGCTGTACCGCTGCGCCGTGTGACGGGCCACCACATGTCCAATTTCATGACCGATGACCGCGGCCAGTTCGGCCTCGCTATTGGCTAATGCCACCAAGCCCCGCGTCACATAGACATAGCCACCCGGCAACGCGAACGCGTTGACCTCTGGTGAATTGAGGACGGTGAACGTAAATGGAAGCCCAGGCATCTCGGAATTCGCGACCAACCGTCCGCCGATTTCGGCGACGTAGCCGCCAACGCGCGGATCGTCATAGGCGCCGCCAAATCGGGCCAGAATCTTGGGATGCTCCTGAGCACCGACCCGCGCTTCATCGGAAGGCGACATGAAGAGAGTGAACGCCGAATCCCCCGTTGCTGGATTCGTCGTACAGCCTGCAAGCGCTAGGAGCACCAACGCTAGAACAAACAACCCGACGGAGCGGGGAAGCACAAGGGTCCTGGCGGCACTCGACATCATCACACTCATTTCTGACCGTTTCCTTTGCAACAGCATCGCATATCGCCACATTGACGCCCCCAGGCCGCCATCCTAGAACGAGTTGGGGCGCCCGTAGCTCAGTCGGATAGAGCACAGGATTCCTAATCCTGGGGCCGCAGGTTC
>Ga0055584_100001353_pt1 | contig 24128 bp, 10 predicted proteins | sample OSDHelmetaG_FD_58716 | JGI IMG/M metagenome (GOLD analysis project Ga0055584, IMG submission 58716) | Pelagic marine sediment microbial communities from the LTER site Helgoland, North Sea, for post-phytoplankton bloom and carbon turnover... | ecosystem: Environmental > Aquatic > Marine >...
CAAAACTTTATTACCTCGGCAACAAAAGCAGCAACTTTAAAAAATCCTGTAATGCCGCTTCCTTATGCCAATGCTTTGAATCGAGACTATCCTTTCTGCGATGTAAATACTGTAGGTGAGATCAATCAAATAATTGGACTTCATAGTAATATCAAGAGCATACTTGAAAGTGATGTGGGATATGATATAGCCACGTGGAGTGCTTTATGCGCTGATCCTACTCAATTTCAAACTTTATCATCGGGTGTTCCTAAGAACCTAACATATAAACTCATTGAATTTATGTTATGGTATTTGAATAAAGAAGGAATTGCATTCAAAACAAGACAAAGTGTATACAACTTAATTGCTTATGAAGAATACTTAGACAAAAGACTTGAAGAATATAAAGGTATTCCAGACGTCACAGATATCGAAAAATTCCACACTATAGGTACACAATTATATGACAGAAGATGCACAGAATCGACATAAAGAAAAAGAAAATATACAAAAACAAATAAAACATCTTGAAGAACTTCGTGAAACACTTGTTCTATGTGTTAACTTCATTAATAAACTTGATGAAAAAACTCCAAGAAAAGAGAAAAGTGAATGAGTGATGGTCAAAGATATCCAATTGGTAGGACTCTTACTGAATTTGGAAATCAATTATCGAAAAGCGATGAGTTTGCAAATCCGACAGGTGAAGGTGAGTGGCGTCAAATCAACCACTTAGCCGCAGGCCTTACTGGCAGTAATAAAGAATTTATTGAAGATTCAAAAGAATATCTAGAGAACATAAGAAATTTAGTTGTAAACAATTTTGATTTTGCAATTACTACTTTGACTTTGATTAATGACTTTATGTTTTTGCTGCCGAATTTTATGTCGATGGTAATGACATATCTCTCCAACCTGGTTTATAATGCTCTTGATGCATATCTTCGTTTAGGTATGCATGTATTAGTTGTTCCTCCAAATTTTACAGAACGAGCATATAAAGGTTATCCAACTACATCACTAGATGAGCAAGCAGAAAATGTTTATAAAAAGTTTTATGATTCTGCTGATCCTTATGTTCCTTATGCACTTCCTTATGTAAAAGATCTAGACGAAAGACTCATTGAAAGCGGTAAAAAACTTCAAAATAAAATCGAAAAATATACAAGAGTTCATCATGACAATAAAGGACGTTCACTTCTCGAACAATTGATACCAGGAGCTAAAAGTTCTCTTGATGAAATGAAAACCGATTACATTGATTTTGAGAAGTCAATTCAAAATCTTTCAAGACCTCTTGGTGTATATGATGCAATCTTTTTATATTTCAGTATAGACTCAAATACGAATATGCCAAATATTCGTAAGTTTATTGATTCAATAGCAAGTTTAGCAAATTTATTTCAAATTGAAAGTTTAGGTGCGCTTCATGAAGATTTTGATTCTCTCTTCTTTCGACATGAACAACGCAAAGTAAAAATTCTTACAAATTATCAAATGAAGGGAGTTCAAGTAACAAATCCTTCAAAAGTAAGATATGAAAAGGTGGATGCGTATACAAGAAAACAAATACCAATTGATGATGAACTAACTGATATTATTATGGTCAAAGCCGATCCTCTCGAATTTATGCCTGAAGATCGTTTTGAAAGATTGAAAGCGAATGTTCAAGATGAAATTGATTCGTTAGATGCTTCAATAGATGATGTAAAACATAATCCCGATCGTGTAAATGAAATTATTCAAGATATTGAAAATGAACTTATTCGTAAAAGTAATCTGTATCGTTTGAAAAAAGAAAATTTAGCTCAACTTAAAATTGAACACACTTTCTATGCTTCACAATATGCTGCTGCTGAATTCGCAAGAGGTGTTGATTTTTCAAATCCTGAATCAATTCTTGAAAACTTAACAGATCCAAGCTTAGATGTTGTTGAAGAGTTTATGAATAAGTATAATAGTGACCTTGTGGAAACAGCAAGCGAATCATCTTCTTCAGTACCAAGTTTTGGTGTCACCTGGACAAAAGATTCACGATTAAATAACACTCTTACTTTGATTGAAAAAAGAAAACAATTTCGTGAACAATATGAGAAAGTTAAGAATCTCAAAGCGAAAAGTCTCACATCTATCACCACCGTTGATCCGGTCACAGGTGATGTGGTAGTAGTAGACACTTCAGAAAACGCCCCTCTGATTGAAGTAGAGAACGCCACCAGTGGTATTTTTCTCACTAAGGATCATCCTCAGTATGTACAGTTGATGAGCATAGGAGCAGAATTAAAAAATATGTCAAGTTCTATAAGAGATGATTATCTAAGCAGAACCGATATATTTCGAATCACACCACCCAATTTGGCAAATGAAGAAAGACAAAAGAAAATTGATGAATATATTTCAGATATTGAAATTATGGAAAAAACCTTCAAAGAAGAAGCTTTAGTAATTTTCAATGAACATTTTAAAGGTCTTCATGAATCAGTTGCTGTAAAGCAAAAGCAATTGAAAAATTTTGAAAGTAAGATGGTGAATACAACAGGTATGGTTCCACCCACTGATGATGAGAATTCAACTTATATGTCTTATTTTCATCGTAGTTATCCTATCAAAAATAAAAATCATTTATATCGCAATCATCTTGAAACTTATTATAAAACTGCTTTCACGAAAGATATTTGGGACATTTATAAAAATGATAAAGTAAATTTACCAAATGCTCTTTCTCAGCAAAATTATGTTTACGAATTTTCATATCGCAGACCTCCTATGTCCAGAGATCATTTTGTTTCTGGAGATTATGTTCATCTTTATCGCAAAGGTAGCGCAGCAGGGGGTGGATCATCAACCTCAACCTTTGAATTTTTAGGTGATGGTTTTATTATGGATGAAAATCTAATGAACTTTAATCCAGGAGGTTATGGTAATTGGTTTGGTGTAAATTTCTCAGATTTAATTGGAACAACAACCACAATTAAAGCACTTCAGAAAAAAGTGAAATCATTTGAGAATATGTTTACTCCGAATGATACAATGTTGAAACAATTGATTCGAGTTTTAAGAGATATTCGTGATAAGCTTCTTGAATTGATCGATATTATTGACGACCTTCTTAACATTTTATTATTGAGTATTGAATTTGAAGGAACTGTATGGGGTAAGTATTGCCGAGAAGAGGGTATTGAAGGATATGATAAACTTGCCGCTGATTTGACAAATACAAATGGCCATTCCAAACCACCAAAAAAAGGATTCAGACCAAGTTCACTTTCTTCTGTTCAAAAATATCTTGGGAAGATCCGTAAAATTGATCCTGAGGAAGCAAATCGAATCAAATTAGATATTGACCAATTATATCTTCAACAACAAAATCATGATGAACGAATAAAGGCGATCAATGAAAAAAGTCAAGTAGATCCTTTGATGCCACCTGATGGTCAAATTCGTCCTGGTATTACAAATCCTTATGAAGGTTACGGAGCAAGAGAGGCTGTCATTGAACAATCATTGAAGTTAAAGGAAGCAGTAGCGGAACAAATCAGTGATGCGATGGAACTTGCTTTTTTCCCTATTGAAATTGGTAGCGGACTTTTTGCCAATCTAGACAATGCAGGAATTGTTGAAACAGCACAGCATGAAAAAAATACAAAAGAAGATAAAGTAAAATATTGGACAGGAAAAATCTACAATGAAATTGCAAAAGTAGAACGTAAGTATTCAAGTGAATTTGGATTCTCAATGGTTCTTTTAAGTTATTTACCAAAAGGAATGCATGTCTATCCAGTAAGATGGCTTGCTGATGCTTGGCGCTTGATTGATGAAGATGGTAATCCAATCACAGCACCTTCTCTTGAACAAATTGATGTAGGTAGAGCATCCGCAATGTTACCTAATAATACATTAGATACTTTAAAAGGTGCGTTAGATAAACAAGCAAAAAATATGAATCCATCTTCACAAAACATAGCAAAGCCAGAACCAATCAAAATTGAATGGGAACCTTTCCGTTGTGTAAGTGATACAAATTTTGAAAATGTAATTGATAAGTCAACAAATCCAGATTACTTTGAGGTAATTTCTTCTTCACCTCATTATGAATTTCGTTTGAAAAATCCGTTACTTAAGAATTTACATGGTGTAAGAAGTAAAAATGTTTTGACACTACCAAAATGGTCTGCGGGTGTTGCAAAAACATATACTTATCGTTTTGAATTTACAATGTCAGTTATACCTCATTCTTCTGCGGCGGGACTAAACATCAGAGAATTGCCTAAACTAAATAATATAAACATTCATCTTGGTGTGTTCTTTAAAGAAAAGGGCTATACCTTTACAAAGGCAATTGAAGTCAATGCTGAACACGATACAGTTTTCAATTTTGGAAATCGTAAGAAAAAGAAATTTCTATCAGAAATTTTTGAAGTTAAGAAATCAGAAGACCAACAATTATTACCTTATATACTCATAGGTTATGAACCACCTCAAGAATTTCTTACACCACAACAGCAGCAAATTCAAAAAACTTTATTTGCTAAACCAGAAGTTGATATGAAATCTTTAATTTTTCAAATTCTTGATAGTGAAATTTATTTCTACCGGATAAGATAGATAAATAATTATACGGATTTTCTTATAAATGTCACGTTTTTCAGATATAGATTTAAAGTTTATACCACATCCTATAACTCGTAAAGTCAATAATCTTGATCCGAAGTCTGCAATTTTTCGGTCATTGAATCATATTTTATTTACAAGAAAAGGTGAAAGGTTATACAATAATTCATTTGGTGTAGGTATACAAGATTATATATTTGAAATCAATAACTTTGTTCTTCAAGACAGTATAAAAACTGAAATAAAAACTCAAATATCAAATTTTGAACCAAGAATAACATTAGAAGATTTTCTTTTAGTAGAAGATTTACATAACATTGAAATTTCAATATATTTTCGTTTAAAATCAGAACCTTCAGAACTACTTGTTTTTGAAAAAACACTCAAACGAATAAGATAAATGGCAAAGATACCACCAGAAAATATTAATGAACTTGATTTTAACGAGATTCGTGAAAATTTTTTATCCTTTGTCAAAAATAATTCTGAATTCAAAAACTATGATTTTGAAGCTTCAGGTTTAAATTTTCTTGTTGACCTTCTTTCATACAATACACAATATACAGCATTTTACTTAAATCAAGTAGCAAGTGAAATGTTTTTAGATACCGCTCAAAAAAGAAAAAATGCGGTATCTCATGCCAAACAAATGGGTTATACTGCTAACTCAAAAAAAGCAGCAATTGCAGATATAACATTTCGTCTAACAAATACTCAAAATTTATCAGGTGCGATTACAATACCAAGATATACGTTATTCTATGGTAAAAATAGCACAGGTGAAGTATATCCATTCATGACATGGAATACAGTTACTCTTCACAGGTCAAATCAATTTACCGCTGACCTGGATTTAGTTCAAGGTCAGTTTGTAAAACAGCAAATTACAATCAACAATTTATTACTTGAGAAAAAATATAAATTAGAAAGTCCTGATATTGACCTAGACAATTTAGACATTTATATCAAAAAAGATCGTTTTGCTAAAAGAGAACAATATAAACAAGTTTATGATATTACACTTCTAAATAAAGAGTCAAAAGTTTTTTATATTGAACAAGATTATGATCAAAAATATCAAATTATATTTGGTGATGGTGTTCTAGGAAGAGAAGCTGAAAATAATGAAATTATTGAGGCTGAGTATATTATTACAACCGGCTCAAAAGGTAATGGTTGTGTTACTTTTGATATAGCAGATCGGGCAATCTTACCTACTACTTATGTAATTGTAACAAAGCAATTTTCTTCGCAAGGTACAGAAGAAGAAAACATTGAAACAATAAGACACAATTCACGAAGATTATTTTTAAGTCAAAATCGTTCAGTGACAGAAAGAGATACTGAAATTCAAATACTTCGATACTTTCCCTTTATTGATTCTCTTGCTGTATGGGGCGGAGAAAAAAATACACCACCTATGTATGGAACTGTTTATTGTGCAGTCAAACCAAAAAATCGTGGGTTACTCACCATTGATGAAAAAGAATTTATTATTAGTCGTCTTGAACAGTTAAATGTAATTACAATTGTTCCTAAAATTGTAGATCCAGAATATGTTTATTTAAAATTGGATGTTCGAGTGATTTATAATTCAGTCCACTTAAACATGAGTCAACTTGAAGTAATTGATTTAGTAAAAAATAAGACTATTTCGTATGCTAAAGAAAATTTGTTAAAATTTAATAGGTCATTTCAATTAGCCAATTTAACAAATGAAATAAATGACTTGAATGAATATTTTATGGGTACAACTGTAAAAATAAGAGTGTATCAAAAACGAGATATTCGTATAGGTGTTGGCAAGTATTATAATATTGATTTCAATGGTAGAATTGATAAAGAAACTCTTGCAACAACAAAATTTGTTTATAATGATGCTAAAGGAAATCCTATATCAAATTGTTATTTGAAAGAAAGTGGAGAAAAAGTTGAAGAAGAAGCAGAACTTTCTCAATACGCTACAAGAGCAGTTCGAAAAGGCGAAAAATATAATGTAGATATCGCTTTTGATTTAAATGGTACAACAAAAATTTTACATAAAGGCATTGGTAAAGTAGATTATGAATCGGGTATTTTAGAACTTGAAGGTTTTTCTCCAAGCTTTGTTCAAAACAATTCAACTGAAATGATTTTTGAATTTGGTACAAGCGAATATTTATTAGTTCCTAAAAAAGATCAAATTTTTTCAATTACAATTGATGATGTGATTGTTGATCCAAGACCATTTGTAGACAGATTAGCAACATCATCATCACTCGAAAAAGCAAGTTTATTTGACTCATGACAACTCCTAAAGATCTAATCGAGAGCCAACTGCCTGGTTACTTTCTCGAGCAATACCCACAATTTGCCGAGTTTGTCCGAGAATATTATAACTTTCTTGAATCATCAGTTTTGGTTCTTGACCAAATAAAGAATGTTCAAGAGGGTGATTTTATCTATGGTTCTCTTTCAAAAGCAAAGGGAGTTGTAAAAACAGTTACACCAGATCGAGTTTATTTTGATTACTTAACTAAAGATAATCAATTCTATAAAGATGAAGTAATTGTAAATGGTACTTCAGGTGAAATATATTTTATACGTTCTCTGTATAAAAATATCTATCAATACATTGCAGACATTGAAGAAAATTCAGTTTATCAAACCACTCTTACTCTTTTCAAAAAATATTTTCATAAAAATGTTTCTTTAGACCATAGTATTTTTCGTAAACTAGATCCTAAAACTCTTACGAAAAAAATTCTTGACTATTACAAAAAAAGAGGAACAGAAAATTCATATTATTGGTTTTTTCGAATATTCTTTGATGAGCCAATTGACTTATATTTTCCCAAAGTTGACATTTTAAAATTATCTGATAGTGGTTATTATCGTGAAAATTTAGTTGCGATTGAAAACCACGACACACCATCTCAACTTTCCCAAAAAAGAATATACGGTACATCATCAAAAGCATCAGCAATATGTCGTAAAATTATTTCGGCTTCAAATAATGGTATAATCAGCATGTACATGGACCTTGTGTATTTGAATGGAAAATTTATTGCTGGTGAAAAAGTCGATATATTTGATATGACAACGGGAATAAAAGTAACCGAAGTATTCATCGACACTTCAGTTACTGATTTAAAAATAGCTGATGGTGGTATCGGACATGAAGTTGGTGATGAATTCAGATTTGCTGATGGGCGGGCAAGAGTTACAAAACTTGAAGAATATTCAGTCACTAAGATGACGATTGAAGATCCTGGTATTTGTTATGCAGTTGGAGATGAAGTCGTTTTTGAAAATGATTTTACTGGAGCGACAAAATTTGCTAAAGCACATGTTTCAGCAATCTATAAAGATCCATCTCTGACAACTTTTTTCAATAGTCAATTCAATAAAATAAAAAATCATGAGTTATCAAAATTTGCTCATGTAAAATTAGATGATCCTTTATTTCACAATGCTGCACAACCTGCTAAAGATTCTACACTTAATCAAATTCTTCCTGCTTCAATGTTCCCAGCTTATGAAGTTGGACAGATTCAAGAGATCACATTTGAAGATTCTGGACTTGATTATAAATTTGCACCACCAGCTTATGTAAATTCATCAATTAAAGAAGCTCAGACAATGCTTGTCTTTGATTTGTTATTAGATGATAGTGATGCGAATAATGATTTCATTGTTACAAACACAACAATTGAATTATCTGGTGCTGGAACAAATCTAAACAATGATGCTTATTATATTGGTGATGTGACTGTTACAAATAGTATGATTCTACTTCCAGGTCTTTTATCAGAAGATCATATTGCTAAAAGGTTCGCTTCTCAAAGGTCAATGGCCGATTTAGAAAATGATGCGATGTTTACTTTTACAGATACTGGTGGGGCTGTCCGTACCTGTAAAATTGTAGACTTAGTAAATGTACAACCTCTCAGTGATACCGCAAAAATCACGGCACATTTAGGTGATGGTGTAGCAGGTCTTGAGGTCTTAGAGCCGGCTCTTCAAAAGGGACGAAACTTAACACCTTTCTTTTTCAATGCGCCCGAAAGTAAGAATTTTAGTAATCCACTAAAAGAACCAAACTATCTTCGTTGCCAACATGGTTTGACGTTTGAAGTTGAACCTGTGTTTGACGTTCATCACCGTCCTTATGAAGAATATCGTAACAATCAAAGTATGCTATCTTCTGATAAGTATTTCTTTGACAATTATTATTATCAATGGTATTCTTATGAAATCATTACAAAAATACCAGCAACAGCAATCGAACCGCTTCTTCTTGACGAACTTCATCCAGCAGGTTTCTTAGCTTTCATTCGCAATCGTTTTGATTCTGAATTTAGGCTTCGATTTATGAATTTTGAAATGCCTGAGATTGAAATTGAATCACAAGGCTACTGCCATTCTGTAATTTATCCTCATATGGAACAAGAATGGGAAAGATTTGGAGAACTCACTATTAATCAAATATTACAGAATGAAATTGAAACCAATCTAATGCAGTATGAAGTTGTCAAAGCAAAGGAATATACTGAAATTGATGTTGATGGTATAGCTGATATCTATCAAGCTTTCAAGTATTTTATTGATGATACTGTAATACCCCCGTATTGGTCAAATAATCGTAGACCTTGGAAATTCGATAATCGTGATGTAGGATTAGGTACAAGAATAGGTAATAATTCAAGGCGCTCAATTGTTCAGAGAACTGTATCTGAAGAGCAAGTTCTAATTGCGAATACACATCGTAGTCTTGATGAAGAATTTGATGATTATATGAGTGACTTAACAGAGCCTCATATTTCAACCAATAGTGCTGTCTATGACCTATTGATGGCAACACAATCTTGGACAAAACTGATTAATGTAGAAGACAAAGCAAACTGGATCTCACAAACAATTGGAACACGTTCTGGTCCAATTGAAACAATGGCAGGTAAGACAATACACCAACATCGTGTTTGGATTGATGACCTCAAAACATATATTACAGGAACAAACATTGGTGGTATGATCATTGCGAGAGATCCATTTTTATCACCAATTACATCTGCGAATACAATAGGTGCTACATTTGATTCAGATGATATTCAAATGGCAAATTCATTGGCTGATTTCTCACAATCAATTTTCACCTCAGCCGCTGATTTTAGTTCTTCAGACTTAACTTTAGATAGTGGAAATATTGGATTTAGTTTTGCCAGACAAACCGCTTTCATGCCAGTTGTAACTGGTAACTCACTGTCAAAACAAGGTGCTTATTTACCTGATGCTGAAATTCTAACAGAAAACGGCTGGGTTCAATTTCAAAATTTAGAGTATGGTGTCAAAGTTGCTGAAGTGCGATCCGATGGTATTGTAAAATATACAGAACCTTCTGAAGTCTATTCAACTCATTTTGAGGGAAATATCTACACATATACTGATGGTTCAACCTTTTCAATTACGGTGATCTCAGATCAAGAACTAGCTTTAAGTGATACACATGACCTTTTATATAAGAAAAAATCAAGTGACATCAATATTTCAAGAACTCCTGATGGTATAGCAATTGTAGATGATAAAATAGTTGAAGCTGGTAAAAGTCCCATCGCAGGTAAAGTTCCACTCAAAAATACTGTAAAGATAATCAAAAGTAGATATTCAGGACCTTTATTTTGTGTGATGATTAATAACTTTGAAGGCTTTGCTAAGATGCCGACAAAGGCTACTGAAGTTGATATGGATGAACTTGAATTACACTATATTATTGATAACAGTTATACTTTACCGGAAATATACATTGATGAAAGTAAACGAGTAAGTGAAGAAAACTTTTCAGTTAATCTTGAATATAATCAAAATTTTATATTGCCCGTTCATTTGGAGCCAATTGTTTTTGATTATCAAAATCCAGAAGGATTGGCTCTTCATGGGAATACAGCAAATGAATCAAATTATACATTGACTACAACCACTCTTGATACTGATTCATTAAACTATTCTCAAGACCATTATCATAGAATTCGCAATCCTTATCCGGAGGTGGCAGCGACCGAAATTTTTTTTTTGATAAGAGACCAGAAGAGCGCCACCGGGGTTCCCTACGGCCTGGTGCCATCGATAGTGGCCTTGCCCAAAACAATGTCCCCGTCACTTGAACATGTTATTCTTGCCCGCCCTGACGTTAACATTTCACTCTTACAAGATCGAGAAATAACTGTTGATTATGGAAGAGAAATCTTTCATTACTCCAATACAACCAACACATATTTCTCAAACTTAGGATTTGAGTCCTTTCAATTTTCCACTGTTGATATTGATGAAAGTTTCAAATGCGCTCCTGTACATGTAAAGGGTGTGCCAGAATCTCAACTCACCCTTGATCTGTCAAAAAATTATTTTGAATTGGATGCAAATAATCATAATCGGCCAATTCAAAAAATTGTAATTGAAAATGTTCAATATAATCAAGCAAATGTGAGTGCTTCAATTATAAACACCGACCAACATTTATTTCATGATTGGCAAAGAAATTATAGTGTACTTGTTCACGAAGCTGAAAGTGCCAATGTTACAATTCTTGGATTTGAACAATTTGACCGCAATAAAGTATCTCTATTATCTTTTGAGACATGGATAAAAGCAAATGAAAAAACAGATATCAATGGCAGACCCATTACATATTCAAAGGTAAATCTTTATAACATTAGCCATTATGAATTACCTGAAGTAACTTCTTTTGTTGAAACAAGAAGAATTGAACATTATCCATTAGACGAAAGAATAAACATCAATCCATTAGCAATGGATCCTGATGCTTTGAATGATCCAAGAAATCGTGATGGTATCTTAATTTTAGATACCAAAATCAACGCATTTCAAAGAAGTGGTCATCATGGTAAATTAATGTTTCCCTATGGCTTTAACTCAATATATGCCAAGTTTGATGAAAATCATTCCTTCTTTGATTTAGATACAATTTATTATCAGCCGGGTGAACTTGAAGTAGCAATCAAAGTAGATTTTATTAACATTACAAATGTAGATGATTTTAAACTCAATGCTGTTTTTGATGAAAAGGATTTTTATGTTTTAGGTGAGTTGGTAGTTGATCCAAACATTGAAACAAATATTTATTTTGCTGCTGACAATATGAATGTTCAGAATGCTGTTGCTACTTACCAAAGAAATTATACATTTGATTATAGTCAATATGATTTATATAATCGTCAAGAATTTATGGTTGAGTTAAGTAATCTTGATGGATCATCTTCAAGTTATTGGGTAGTTGAACAAGAACGTGAATTTGAAATGCCTGTTGATGCAACAATATGGATGCCAGATGAATTTATTTTTGACAGAAAACTATTGAGTCATGTATTTGCTTATGGTGAAAGACCACCTTTACCTTTATTTGGTGATACTCCATTTGTATTTGATAGTAAAGAATATGCTTTTGACCGAGGATATTTTTATCCACATAAAGGACTTACTTTTTGGGATAAAACAAATTTCATGGCTAAAATTGAAATGCCTCTTCTTGAAAATTGGTTTCACTGGGATAATGAACTCAAAAGAGAAAATATAAAAATCAAAAGTACTTTGATTAGTGGTGGACTTGATCCTGTCTTTTCTTATGAAAAACATAAAACAGATACAGCAAATAATATAAAAACAGTATTAGATTATGACCTTGAAAAGCATATTGGAAATCGTTGGTTATATTTTGATTATGATAAACAAATTCGTAATGAATATACAGACTGGACTAACAAGGTATTTGATCCCTGGTTGAAAGCACGAAGCAAGTCTTGGCTTGGAGATACAATACCTTCAGTTTCTGCTTTTCATGAACCGACAATTTATTTGGCACCAATGGAAAAGAAAATTCCAATGGTTGAATATGTTGAAACAGGATTGGAAGGAAATACAAACTTTATTGATGGTACAATTAATGATGACATTTATAATTATACGATTGAACATTTCCATGTTGAAGACCGTAATCCTTATTTTCAAACAACAGATATCATTGCGCCCTGGATAAGAACAAGAATTTATGATTGGTTCAACAGTAAGTTTACGGATTACTTTGGTGATAAAATACCGAGCGTTTCAGTTCTTTCTCAACCTAAAATTTTCACAGCAAATAATTATGTTGTAGATTTTGGATATGAAACTACAACTACGATCTATTTCCCTAATACAACTTTCTTAGACGCAACTCCTGTTTTCACTGAAAGTGTTTTTGATGTAAAAACTAAACTTGCGATACCAAATCGTAATTTACTTTTCATGCTTGATGATTTTGTTGAATATGATTTACTTAATGATTTGATTCGAAACGCATTTATTCCACAAAGACTTGTTGAATATACTAAAGATGGTTTACCAGGAGCCCTTGTAATTCCTCAAACTGAAATTGAAATAAATGCTCAAATAAATGAAGAAGCTGAAAACTTAAAAGGATATCAACTACCTGTATATAATGCTGATCAAATTATATATTTCCCAAATACAACTTTCTTAGATGGCTCGGCTTCAAGAGAAGTTTATAAAGTTGATCAATTAGAAGGTGTTGTCGACGTTGTAAATAAAAATACATCATTTGCTTTATTTGATATTTTCAATCATCGCTGGTTGAAAAGAAATATCAAAGAGTTTATGAAAATAGCAATTCGTTTGAGAGACTGGGGAGGTGATACTATACCTTCTGTTCAATGTCACCCACAAACTGAATTTGAATATTCACCTCAATTATACTGGCATTATGGTAAGAATGTTGAAGATCAATATGTTGATGAAAATTTTGAAGGAACCAACTTTTCTTTTGATGTAAAAGATTATTATATACAAGACACAATTGTTTATTTTCCCAATACAACTTTCTTAGATGCTACATCTTCAAAAGAAGTTTATATAAGAACTAACATTGAAAAAGAAAATAAAATTCTTGATTCACATCGTAACTTTGGTTTGGCTGACATTATTGATTTTCAATTACTTGACCGTCAGTTGACCGGTGGTATGTGGAGTATGGTTTTGAGAGATTGGGCGACCGATACTTTACCTGGAGTGAGAGTTCTACCTCAAGTTGAAATTGATTATAAACCTCAACTATATTATAATTACACAGATTCAAAGAGTAAATATGTAGATGAAAATTTTGATAATTATCATAATCGTGATATACAAGATTATTATATGCCAGAAATGATTTGGAATGATGGAAATACAACCTTCTTTGAACAAACTGTTCAGTCTTGGGATGCTGCTGTAAAAGTGATTGAAGATGTCAACATTTATGATAGTTGGAAAGTTTTTGCTCTGAGTGATAAGATCAAAAATAATCGACTTGATTATCCTATATCTGGGGATATGTTTGGTTTACCAATTACAGAGTGGGGAGGTGAAGCAATTCCCTCTGTCTCTGCTAAAAATGAACCTGAAATTACCTATAAGCCTCAGTTATATGCCCACTACTACGATGCTAAAGATAAGTATGTTGATGAGCATGAAGATGCTTTAGCATTTAAAGATATACAACCTTTCTATTCAATTGATACTACATTATATTTTGCCAATACAACTGTTCTTGATGCTACTTCAGATATTCCTTTACCAAGAACTTTGATTTATGGTGATGTGAATATCTTTGACCGCAATCAATATATTTCTCTTGATGGTAGAATATATGGAACTGATATTATTGATCATCAGATTGGAGATTATTTACTTGCAAAAATAGCGGTGAATAATCGTGAGCATATACCTTCGGTAGGCGCCAAAAGTATGTTTGAAATTACATACAATCCACAGTTTTATTCTCATTATAAAGATGCGGCGTCTAAGTATGTTGATGATAGTCCGCAAACAATTATACCTCAGCAAAATATTCAACCTTATTATTCAATTGATACAACTTTATACTTACCAAATGGAACTTTCTTAGAAGCTGGAACTGAAGTTCATGGTGAATTCAATCAAATCTTTACAGAAAAAGATCATATTTCAGATCGATTTATTATCCGTGGTAATGAATTAATTATAGGATTCAACACTCAACGCATTGAAGACTATTTGAAATTTGGCCTTGTTCAAGAATATGGTGAAATTACGAGAACAGTTAAAACAAATTATGAAAGCCAACAAGCAATTTCAATACCAAGAGACCTTTCCGATGATTCACATGTAATGAATCCTTTAGCTTCACCATTTGTTGAGGCTTCCGAGTTTGTATTGCTTAATCATCATACAAATTTAATTGATTCTGGAATATATGCGGGTGAAACTTTTGTTGAGTTTAACAAAATTGATGATTTAAAAGTTGAAGAAAATGTAATCAACTTACATGAAAAAATTACACAAGAGTTTTTAGATCAACCAATCACTCATCGTGAATTAGTCAAGAAAACTTCTTATGATGTCAAGAAATCAAATCGCACTGTTGATGCCTCATCACACTTTACATTTGCGATGTATAATGAGTTTGAATTGAATGAAGATGGTGATAAAGTATCGGATATTCTTAAAACAAAACTCAAAGAAGTTCAAACAACACTCGAAAAAGAAGCAAACTTTGTTGATGGTTCAGGAGAAATTGCTGAGAAAGAATATGTATTTGAATTTTTGAATCAAGTAAAGAATGCCGATCGTATGATTGATACTGAAAAAAGAATTGACCATAATGTATTGAATGAATATATTTTAGACCGAATGGATACTTTTGAAATTACTGATTCAATACGAACACATTTGAAAGGTGGATCGGTTCATTCTTTGACAGAACAGATGTTTGAAATTAAAAAGTTCCGTCAGAAAAATTATAAAGATGGTGGATATGAATATACATCGGGTGTAAATTCAAATACCGCAATCATGACTTCTTTGAATTTGGAAGAAAATGTCGAATCTCCTTTTCAAATTTCTGAGTGTAAAATAAGTAATATAAATACTACAATGCTTTTAGGTGATGATTTCTTAATTTCTTCAATGTTGGGACCATATCTTGACGTTGATATATATAAGATGAATAATAAACGATTTAAAGCAAAGAGTTTAAAAAACGATTGGAGAAAATTTACAAACACGAATTTACAGATGAAAACTGGTAGGTTGGAAGGTTATTTATGGGAAACTTCTAAACTAAATACATTTGTTACAGATTTTGAAGCAAGCATCCAAGAAGTAGAGTTTTTGGAAAGTTCTAGAGGAATTGCTTATCCGATGTATGCTAATACAAAGTCTGAGTGTTTTGTTTAATTTATAAAGTAATTTTCAAGGAGAAAAAAGATGCCCGCATTAGTGCATACTACTTTTCGTGTAAGTAACGCAAAGCAATTTAAAGAAAGCTTTGAGGAAAAAACAGAACATGGTGTAGGTGGATACATTCCTTTAGCGAATATGAACGTTGATCCTGCCACTGGAGAACCTTCGCTTGGTGCTGCTCTTTCGGCCGGAGACGGAAACAAAATTCCTTTCTATGCTCTTGACGACCAAATGTATTTGTTTATTGGTCGTGTATCAGCTTGGAATGCTTATGATACCCCAGACGGTGTTCCCAATCCAAATATTAATGAGAACGCTCCACCATTTCCTGTTGATAGTATGAAAGATTCTCATTTCAATCACTGGGATGATATGATTGCTGCTAAAAAAGTATCAGCAAAGGAAGTTTCTCATGTAATCAAACGAGAACGTGCCGATGAAATCCAGGAAGGTGTAAGAAACTGGAAAATCGGTATGCGATATGATGGATACGATGACCGTGCTGATAATCTTTTTGATGATGATATTCTAATTCATACTGTAAACGAAAGATTCCGTGTTTATAAGTGTTTGAAGCAAGGAATTGGTCGTTTTCAACTGTATGCTCATGATCCCGCAACAATGGATTTGTCATCAGTAACTCCTGCGGATGGTACCTATAAAGATTCTGATGACAACCTTTATGTTTGGAATCATAATTCTTTCCGAGAACCGCAAACTACAATTACAGAGTCTGGATTGTCTGAAGATTTTATGACAATCGGTAATGAATTTAACGATGGCTATCAATGGAAATATTATTATACAATTGATGCCGGTGAAGCACTCAAATTTGTAACAACTTCTTATATTCCTGTTCGAACCGTTCGTAAAGAAAATGGTGAACGACCAATTGATTATACAGATCAATATTACATGGAAGAGAATGCTCGTCCGGGTGCGATTATGAATGTGCTTGTAGATAAAGCACCTGTAGAAAAGTCAGATGGAACTGTTCTTGGATATGAAATTACTGGTGGTGGATGTGGATTCTTTCAGGTGGCATTTGAGAATGTTCAAATGGATTTGGATCATACCGCAGGAACGGAATTTGTGAAATTTACAGTGAATGACCTTGTGGATGACAAAGTAGGATGTCATTGGCCAGATGCTAACGTAGCAGTCAGTTATGTGAACACTGCCTGTAATAAAAATCAATTTGAAATTGGTGATCCTGGTACGAATGATAATACAAAATTAGGGTATCTTCAGAGAATATTTGACTCAGCTGGTGGCGATGCTGCCACTGCTCTCGGTTTGATTATGAGAGGATATTCAGTTTGGATTCGTGAAGGTTTGCCAAATAATCTTGCTGACGAATATATGCAAGACCGTTATGGATCAATTGCTTGGGAAATCACAGATGTAGCTTGGAATGGACTAAAACTCGAATTGAAGTGTGATACGGCTGTTTATGAAAAATATGTAGGAGAATCTCATTATGATCAGGCACTTTCAAAGAAAAAAGGTATTGATCCATTACTTGATACTGCTTCACAAACTGGACTCACAATTGAAATTCATCCTAAAGTAATTGTAAAAGCAAATCATCAATCTTCAACCATAGCTGATACTGTTGATTCTTTTGAAGCAATTGCGATTTGCGAACCATTCTTTTCTGGTCAAGAAATTGCGGATTCAAATCCTGAAAAAGCTTATCAAACTGCCGCTCTCGGAAGAGTTATAGACGTTCGTGTGTTGAATCCAGGACGCTATCATTATCGTATTGATAGCTGTGAGTTGGCTGCTAATATCGCAGAACTTGATGATGCATCTACAACAGATGGAACAACGTTTTTGGCGCTTGATCCTGCGTATTCAACTTATCAAGTATGTGCCGGTGTCTTAGATGATGTAGGTATCAATGCTGGAGTAGACGCAACAAGAATAATGTCAAAGCCTAAATTATTTGCTTCAATTCCTCCTGTTGGTGGACACGGATTTGATCCAGTTGGAGAACTTGGTGGATTCAACGTTATGATTAACGCTCGTTTTGAAGGAACTGAATCTGATGAGTTCACAGTAGGTAACGAATTCCGAAAGATTGGTATTCTGAAAAATCCTTTGGGTTATACAAATGCTGCTTCTTATGTTGGTGGATATACTGATCCAGATGCCAGAATCGCATTGAATACTTTGTGGATGGAGCCTTCTGAATACTCACAATTGTTCAGAGGATATAAAACTGACCAATGCTATCGATTTAACTTAGATACAGATACATTTATCGAAAGTGACGTCGTAGGTGTTGATATCGTCAATTTTGAGCCAGACATGGATATTCAATTTATTGCGAATAATGCACATACTATTTTGGGTGATAATTCACTTTGGTTATCTGCTACACGAATGAAGCCTGATGGATCACAATATGCGTATGCTGACGGTGACGTCATCGCAACAGCAAAACTTGTTGACCATGACCGCATCAATAAGAAGATTCGTGTAATTAAGCCAAGAGGAGATTTCTACACTGTTCTCCAAGGAAATGGTTCTCCTTTGAAGATTCAGTCGATAACTGAACATAGCGTTAAAAATGAACCGATTTGGGGAACCTCAAAACTAGCTGATGACCTTGCTGAAGAGCCAGGTATGATGCCAGGTTCTGGACATATTTTGTATGTTGAGAATCGCTCAATGGTGTCAAGATCGCAAAATCAGACAGAGGATCTTAAAATCTCAATCCAGTTTTAAATCAACTACTTACGAGATTTTCTTAAGTTTAATGAAGAAGGCAAGTCGAAAGGCTTGCCTTTTTTTAGGTCTAGAGGAAATTAGGAAGTGACAACTGGTGCGCCATTGATAAACACACCAAGAGAGTTTACTGTAAGATTTGTTCCACCGGCAATAATTTTGATTGTTCGTGCTTCACCTTGTTGATCTGATGCTCCTGTTCCAGAAGTTCCTCCCTCCCCAAGTAAGATTACCGAACTATTCAAATCCTTTTCTTCATATGCTTCAATAGCAGAAGAATAAACATAAGGCCCAGCTACATATCCAAGGTCTGTATAATCAGAGAATGATTGCTGACCGAGTGATTCTCCCGTGATTGTTCCGCCTGTTTCAATAACTCTTGTAAACAGATTTTTTACCTCAATATCATTTGCTGCAATTTCATCAGCAGAAATTACAGCAGAACCTGAAGATAGATTATTATCAACTAAGAATTTGATTGCTTCAGTAGTAGCAAGTGTGTTATGATTGGTAGTTGCTGGTGTTATAAGTGTTGTAATATCCGTAACAACTTGACCACCCTGAATACTGAGTGAGTTTAGTCGAGCAGATAAAGAATTATCAGTAAGAAGATTGTAAACAGCATTTGCTGTAACTAATGTAGTATCATTGATTGTTGTGAAATCAGTTGCGATTGAATTGACAACAACATTACCACCAGGACCCGCACCAGGAAATGAAAATGTATTTGCGGAAATGGGTAGAGGAGGAACACTAACAACAGCACCTGTAAGCAAATCATAGATGGCGCCTGTTGTCGCAATTGTTGTATTGTTTGTATTTGCAGCATCAATCATGCGTGTAATCGCATTGACTGAATAACCAGCAAGAGTGAACAATGTATTTGCGCTAATCGATTCTACATTTCCTGAACCCAAGAACTTATGAATTGCATTTGTAGTTGCGAGAGTGTGGTCATCTAAACTAAGAATATCTCTTGAAATCGCATTGATTGTGATTTCAAAAAGATTGGCTGTGTTTGAAAGGAAAAATTCTTTTGAAGAAAGATAAGGAACTGTCAGACTATTTGCAACATTGATTGTATTACCAACAAATAAATCTTTATTGATATTTCCAGTATTTGCTGTGATCTCATAATTCAAGAAAATATTATTTGCTTGAATTTCTAAATCATAATTTCCACTTTCAAGATAGTTTTGAACAGCAAGTGTAGAAGGTAGTGTATTACTTTGAATTAAAGTGAAATCATCTCGTATTGAATCAATTAGATGAGTTTTGATTCGGAGAGAAGTTCCTTCAAGAGTTCGTATGTCTTTATCTGCTCCACCAACTAACTCATAGATACCTTTGGCTGTAATAAGAGTCTCATCATCATTGTGTGTAACAAAATTATTGGCAATACGAATAACTTTATTACTACCTGGTTCACGAAAGTCAAGTGAACCCAATTTCAAATCTAAAGGTGAACCTGAACCTGATAACCAATCCTTGATTGCTTTAGCACTTACAATCACTGAATGTGATACATCTGAAAAATTGTGTTTGAACCGATAGATTTGGCCATCAGAACTAGGAAGTGCTATGTATTTTGGACTTATAGCATAAGAATTATGTGGATGTCGTACTCCATCTAAAATTTCGAACACAGCATTTGCTGTGATTGGTTTATTATAATTATATGTAAATCTTGACTGAAGCATATCTGATACTTGGAGTATCTGATCTAATTCATATCCATCGCCAAAGTTAATCGAATTTGCTTTTAACTTTAATCTTAAAGCTGTACCTCCTGTTAATAAATCATAAATTGCTTTTGAAGTAGCAAGAGAGTTATGATTATTTGTAAAGAAGTTTTGTTGAATAGAATTGATTGTATAACCGGAAAAACTTATAGCACTCGTATCAATTGTATTCGCAGATAACGAACCGCTTGAATCAAATCGAACCATGACATTTGGTTGAAATACAGAATTTGCCAAATTGAATTCATCAATTACATCGTTAATTCTGTTCATAAATTCGCCAAAGGTGTTTGACGAAAGAAGTGGCTGTATATAATAACTCATGAATTTTTTTCCAGATATGTTCGTTATAAATGATTATTGATTACTTTTATTTATCATACTAAATACTATCTTTATAACCTATCGACAAGGAGTCCCATGTCTTTTATTCGTATCCTTGTTATGTGTGTGCTTGTCTCTTTTCTTTTCATGCCCATCCCTGCTCAAGCTGAATTACATTCAGATACCGTCATTGGTAATGACCAAGAGTTTGTAGATATCAATCGTTATATCACCCGCGGAGGAGTTTTACTACCGATTTTCTACACAAGCAAAAATGATTTATACGGCTACCCCCTTTATACAATTTGTGAACTCAAAGAAACATATTATGATGATGTGATTGCTTTGTACAAAGACATTTATGATTTTAAAGAAATCACTGTCTATGATGACCTACGGATTGTTATCTACGAAAATCATTTTCCCTTTGATGTGAAGGCATCTTATCGAGAAGTCAAAGATGCAGCACATCACGAATATTGCGAAATTGCAATGGTAACGAATGATGAGAGAATGAAGTGGCCACTAGTAGTGGAAATTGAAGACGAAAAAACTCCCATCGGAAACAGATTATTTTGGTGGACCAAGTGGTAATCTCACATAAAATGTATCATCCGTCTTTCTGCTGAGAGGTGTTCACCCTCCTCACTACATCGTTGAAGATAAATCTTCGCAACGTGATCCGAAGGGTCGCCCTCTAAGACTTCACGAAACAGAAGTTCAGCACGAACAAAATCTTCTGATTGAAATGTATCATATGCTCGGTCAAAGAGAGGAAGCAGTTTTTGCTTCCTTGTGACCATCTCTTCCGTATAGACATCTAAAACCTGAAAAATATCGGTTTTTTCTTGTTTCCCTTTCACTGCTACTCGGTCTATCATTCGGAGCCGGTAGCGAGACTCTGGGAGCTTCTGGACCGTATGTCCAGACAATAGCACCGGCACATTATAGTACTTGGTCATGGCTTCGAGACGGGCAGCGAGATTGACGGCATCTCCAATCACAGATGCTTCCATTCGGTCTTCAATTCCCAAAGTGCCCAGCATCAATCTTCCTGAGTTGACACCAATACCAATCTTGATTGGATCATAGTCTTGATTGATCAAATAAGTGTTGAAAATTGAAAGCTTGCGAATCATATCAATAGCAGCATCTACAGCATCTGTATTTGACATATGAAAAATAGCCATGATTGAATCACCAATGAACTTATTCACAAAACCATTATTCTCTTTCACGATTGGTGTCATATGATCTAAGAAATCATTGATGAACTTAAAGTTTTCTTCTGGTGACATTTTTTCACTGATTGTTGTGAAGTTTCTTATATCAGTAAAAAGAACACTCATATCATATGCTTTTTGGTCACCAAGTTTCACTTCTGTGATTGTTTTCTTATTGAGTAATAAATGAAGTTCTTCTGGAACAAAACGAGCATAAGATTCTTTGAGTGAAACGAGATTACTAAATTGGTCACTTTCTGTTTGACGAATCTTTAGAGTTGATGTGACACCAAGTAAACAAATCAAACCACCTAATAAAAACTCTGAACTAGGTAAGGAGTCAAATGGCACATTGAATTTTAAAATCAAAATGTATTTGAAAGGTATGAATAATAAAAAGACCATACTCACTAAGAGTGAGACTGAATAAGATTTACCACGAAAAGACGAAACAGACGCAAAAGCAATCAGTGGAAATAATTGAATTGTCCAAAAAATAATAATCAATAATGGTGGAACAAAAGATGGACCAAGTGGAACTTCGAGCAAAGGATATTGAATTAAGTCTTTTTCAAAATCGGTCGGAAAAGAAAACAAAAGAAAAATATTTGCGAACAAGGCAAATGCTGTGATTGATTGTGTAACTGTTTGAATTTTCTTGAGAAGAGGATAAAAGTGCACACTTTGAATCATTGCGTAAACGAACTGGTTGTAAGCTAATATACCAGTTGCAGCTACAATAGCGTAAAGATTTGAAATTGTAAATAATTTTGGCGCATGAATATAATAACCAATACCTATTTCACCAAAGGTATATAAACTTGCAGTACAAACTGTGATGGCGAAAAGATAGAAATTATATCGACGAAAATTGATGAGTAATGTGATCAGAAAATATAAGGCAAAAGTCCATGCGAAAATTACAAAAATTAACTTTGAACCAAATGTGAATAGAATATTTTTTTGAAGTTCATTCCATTCTGTAAGATAAATTTGTTCATAAGGTCGTGTGATGCCATACCAGCGATTGTAAGGAGATGATTCAATCCAACTATAAACAGTCACAGAAGATTGTTGAGGTATTCGAACTCTCATGTTATCATAAAAGTCCAAACCAGTCAATGATTCTAATATCGTAAACTCTTTATGTATATAAGTATGCTTTACGACATTATCTCGATGAACAACATATACATATGCTTCTTCGAGATTCTCATGGCCAACACCAAAGTATTCATAACTTGTATCATTATAAATTTCAAAACGAATCCAAAAACCACTATAGTATGAACGTTGAGATTTTAGTTCATCCGTCCATTCTGCTTTTTCAAGGTCAGCAATTGAAAAAGTATGACCAGCCCAAAAACGATTTTTTGATTCGAAATAAGAAGCATGAGTAGGTAGGTCTATTTTAGTTTGCTGTGGGGATGTAATAGTCAGTGTCTCTTTTGTGTATGCTGAAGTAGTGAACAACAACATACACAAAAAGAGTAATATAGATTTCATTTTTTTATAGAGGCTGCTCGATTATCTTTACGAACTACTTCGAGTTCACCAATGATTTGAGTTATACAATGTTCTGGTAAGACCACACCCATAAATTCAACACCAAAAACATTTGTGCCTTCTTGTTGTGATTTAAATTTACGAACTACACGGCAAGAAATATCATTACATGGATGATGTTGAACTCTAATCTCATCTGTTTTAGGGTCAATTATTTCATCAGTTCGATAAAAATGTAATGTTGTAGATGCTTGAAGATTTAAATTTTTGGTTGTCATGAATCGACAACCAATAATACTGATATCTACAACACGAACTAAATCTGAAATATGAGTTGCTGTCAATCGAGCAGGAAGTAAAACTCGAAAGCGTTCTTCTTTTCTTTGATTGTGTTTAGTTTTCATTTTTTTGAATTAATGTCAATTAGTTCTTGAATACCATGCTCATAGTGTATCGCACCACGAAAATCTACATTCACAACATAATTTGATCCTTTTCCATGTACATGGACTACACGACCAGTGATTGGTGTACACTTATGAAAATCTTCACCTCGTTGCAAATAGAAGGTAATTTTCAATAAAGCAGATTGATTCACTAATTCATGTGTGAATAGTTTACAACCTCCATGGCCGATGTTCATTACCTTTCCATAATATGGTTCCTTATCTGGCGATTCATCATCAACAGTAACAGGAACCATACACGGGACTCTTGGAGAATTTTCTGGTCTTCTGCGGTCATCTCCACGATAACC
>Ga0055584_100001354_pt1 | contig 24120 bp, 40 predicted proteins | sample OSDHelmetaG_FD_58716 | JGI IMG/M metagenome (GOLD analysis project Ga0055584, IMG submission 58716) | Pelagic marine sediment microbial communities from the LTER site Helgoland, North Sea, for post-phytoplankton bloom and carbon turnover... | ecosystem: Environmental > Aquatic > Marine >...
TGCTATGCTTAGTGGAGCTAATGATATAGCTGCTGGATTTGCTAAAGGTGCTGGCGGTAAAGGTAATGTTGTAGATTTATCAGATCTTAGAAAACTATCTGGTATGGATGTACAAGATTTAGAAGAACAAAGTAAAGCTAAAAAAGCCCTCCTTATGGATGAGCTTAATCAATTAAAACTTGGTAAAAGTAAAAGAGAAGAAGATCCTAATAGCAGTGCTGCAAACGCATTAAGACCTATCCTAGCTAAAAAAATGAAACTAAGCTCTGATGATTTAGAAGGTATGACTGCTTCCGAAATGTTGAAGTTAGAAAAAGCTAAATCTTCTGGGGATATAAGCGGATACCAAAGATTAATGTTAGGTATACAGCAAGAGAGATTAAACAGACAAGGTATCGGAGAAAGTAGAAGAAAAGAGGTAGCTGATCGTAAAAGATCAAGAGACTTGTCTAAAGACATTACTTCTAGATATGATACAATGAAAAAAGATACTGTATATAAAGAGATGGATAAACAAGGTGTTAGTTTTGACCAAGCAGATGTTTTAATAAATCAAATAGAAGCGGGAAATGAAATTGCTTTAGGCGCTTTAGGTACAAAAATGGCAAGAGCTATGGGAGAGGTTGGAGTTCTAACTGATAAAGATGTTGAGAGATACATCATGGCACAATCTTTAGTTAGAAAAGCACAAGATAAGCTCGGTAAAGCTTTTATGGGAGGATTATCTGATAGTACCTTAAAAGACATTAAAGAAGTTACTTCTAAAATGGCTGAAGGATTTAGTGTTAAAAAAGATGCTCTAGTAAAAGAGTATGTAGATCAAACATATGAAAATTTTGGAAAAGATGCTGGCTTAAGTAGGGATGATATTTATAAAAGAATGTTTGGAAGAGATACTGCTACTGCGGACGCTCCTATTAAAAAAGAAGGCGGAGAAGAAATAAGAAGAAAAACTAAAGATGGTAGAATTGCTATCTTTGATAAAAATAAAAAATTCTTAAGGTACGAGGAATAATTGATGCCTAGTAAAAATCCTAAATGGGACGACACAGATCCTGTAGACTTTGAAGACACTGTTGCTTTAGATCAAGCTCCGTCTTTTGAAGATACAAATGCTTTAGACTTTGAAGATACATCTCCTATATCTAAAGACTTTATTAAAAGTAGCGATTTACTATTCGCCCCAGATGATCCAAGTAAAAAATATAGTGAAGGTGAAACAATAGTACAAAAGGGCATTGAAGGTGCTGCTTTCGGATTTGGAGACGAGCTTTCAGGTATATCAGAAGCTGCTGGCGGATTTCTAGGACTTAAAGGTGTTGGCGGTCCAATAGAAGATATAGAAGTGGATACTTCAGATGCGCTTAAATTAAACAAACTAAAAGATTTATATAAAAGAGGGAAAGAGGCTCACCTTTCTAAAATGAAAAGTATATCAGAGGAACGTCCAGGACTTTCTCTTGCTTCAGAAATGGCCGGAGGGTTTTTAGTTCCCGGATTAGGAGCTGCTAAAGCTGGTAGTGGTGTTATAGGAACTGTTAAAGCTGGTGCTAAAGCTGGTGCTGTTGCTGGAACTGGTTATAGTGATGCTGATCTTACTGAAGGAGACGTTGGCGGATTAGCTAAAGACGTTGCTGCCGGAGCTGTTGTTGGTGGTGGTATAGGCGGACTTTTGCATGGTGGTATAGAAGGTATGAAGTGGACAAAATCTGCTGCTAAGTCTTTGAACGATACTATAAAGAATAGTAGCATAGGAAAGAGATTTTCTGCTGCTGCAAAAAGAACTGAAAAAGGCGAGAAGTTATTATTTAGTGCTGGTAAAGAGGAAACAGCTAAAGTATATGTAGATTTCATAAAAGATCTTATAGGAACAGATAATACAAAAGGTAAGTTTTCTAAAGTAGCTAAAAACATAAATTCAGGAATAAAAAGAGAAGTTACAAAGGCTGTTAAGTCTGGTAAAAAAGTAAACATAAAAAGATTATTAGAGAAATCTAAAGCTGAGGCATCTGATTTATTAGAGCATTCAAATCCTAAAGTTAGAAAACAAGCTAAAGATTTTATGAGTTTGTTAGACGATCAACTCGCAGGAGTGGAGAAGACTCATTTAGTGCCTACAAAGACTCCTGAACAACTCAAGTTAGAGAGGCTCCAAAAAATAAAAAAAGCTCATGAGCAGATACAAAGAAAAAAAGCTAAGATGCTAATGCAAGAAGGTGACGATGTAGCCAAACAAAGTTTAGCTAGAAAGAAAGCCGAGCTAGAGGCTAGAGAGATAGATGATATCCCTAAATTTGAAGAGCCTGGAGTTTACACTTCTGACGAAGGTAAAAAAGTTTTAATGCAAAAAGAACTTCCAGATCAAGAATCTTTGGAAATTATAGATGCTATTAACAGAGGACAAGTAGACTTAAGTCCAGATCAAATAGCCGGACAAAGTTCTAAAAGAATATTAACTCAGGTCATAGACGATCCTAAATTAACTCCTATAGAATTAAAAGTAGATCCTGATTCAGGACTACAATTTTTAACCTTCAAAGACGCTTCTACAGGAAAAATACATTCTGTAAATGTTCCTGCCGAAAGTAATTTATTGTCTAAACTACGACCTGAAAAAATGAGGGGCGGAGGAAAAACTAAACTAGATCCTGCAGAATTAAAAGGATTTACAGATACTATAAAAAAACATACTCCTATACAAGAGGGAGCTAAATTAGAACAACCTATAAAAAACCTTACTTTAGATACTGCTAAGAAATTAGACAAAAGGTTACAAAATGTATCTCCAGGAATAAAGAAAGCTCAAAAAAGATATTCTTCTTTTAAAGATGCTATGAATAAATTGGGTATTGACGAATATGATGATGCTCATAAAGTAGTAGAACAAATGGAGCCAAAACTAATGCAGATGATGGACCCTGGTCTTTCTGGTCATATCAAGAAAGTTTTGTTTAACGATTTCATAGCTAAGATGAAACAAGCTAGCCCTAAGTTTGCAAAAGAACTAGAAAAAAATCTCCCTGATATAGCTGAGAGAATTGATTTAGCTGGAGTAGGTTCTCATTTAGGTTTCGTTGGCGGACCAGGAGGCGGTACTATCAGAACAGGGCTAGAAGCTATCCCAATAATGGGCGGAGTATCTAAAGCAAAAGTCTCTAGCTCTGTTAGGTCTATTTCTGATAATATAAAAAAGGCATCTCCTGATGAACTAATAAGGATAGCTGGAGATTTTAAACAAGATGTTAGTAAAGTATCACAAGAGCTTGGTAGACTTTTAGAGTCTTTAGCTAGCAAAGACGGTAGAGGGAAGACTGCTATGTTGTATGGTATAATGCAAAACCCAGCATACAGAAGACTATTAGAAACAGAAGAGGAAAGCGAATGACATGGACGAAATAAAAGATCAGCTTAATAAGCTAGATGAAAAACTGGATAATGTCGATAAAACTCTTATAGTACAGGCTGAACAACTTAAAACTCATATATATAGAACAGAGTTGGCAGAGAAAAGATTAGAGCATATCGAAGGTGGGATGGTTCCAGTTAATGCTCATATAAATAAAGTAGAAGGTGCCTTTAAAGCTCTCGGAGTTTTAGCTTTAGTTGTAGGTATAATTGCTGGATTAGCTAGAATATTTTTATAAAGGAAGTAATGGGAAAATTAAAGAAAAGGTTTTCAGACATGAGTAGTTTTGACGCTGCTGATAGAAGAAAAAAAGATAGGTCTAAAAACGATCAACAATCTATGGGGGAGGGGGCTAACCCTTCACAGGCTGCTCAAGATGCGGTAACGAATAAATATAAAAAAGAATATGCTGCAGGCGAAGCTAAGGCTAGAGCTAGAAAAGCTAAAATGGAAGCATTGAAAAAAATGGCTGCCGTACCAGAAAAAGAAACTAAGAAGAGCCTTAAAAAAAGATATCCTCCTAGAGGACTTTAATCTTTATCTATAAAATCAAAGTCATATATATAATCATCATCCTCTTCGCCATCAATAGAAGATATAAAAGCATCCTCGACTAAAGAAGGATTAAACAATTTATCATCTACCTCATTCTTAGAATCATGAACTAAGTTAGATGCTTTAGCGATACCATACATACATCTATTACGTGCATTATTTTGATCATAACAAGCCTTCTTTAATTCTTTTGTGTTATGTAAATTATTATCTAAATCTCGAGAATCTAAAGAAGCGCTATTGAACTCTGTCTCAAATAAATGTAACCAATCTTTTTCAGATCCCATAGTACCATCTGGCATTTTAATATTCTTTTCGTCACTTAGTTCATTTACATAATCAATCTCTTTGTACTCTTTCCGGATTTTAGTAGAATAGTTTGGATTAAATTCAGGATACTTTACTTTATCTCTGTTGCTTTTCTTTTTCTTACTCATTAGTCTCATGTCTCCGTGATAGTTTAGTTGCCGATACTGATAATAAATAGTATACCGTCTTGCCATTAGAATATCTTTCAAAGAACTCTGCAAACTCTCTAAAGAATTTTGCTTTGCCTTGTAAAGCTTCTCCGTCTTTAAATTGGTGGTACAGTTTATATAGGAATGACGCAGGTACTTTATTCTTGCCTGGTTCTAAATCATAATGTAATATCATTTGATGTGCTTCTGAATAATTAGAAGATGATTTTGTTTCTTTTCCTAAGGGTTTGCTTGCTATCCGGATTAACTCTTCTGTGGATAGCTTTTTTTTATCTGACATTACTCGCTATTACTCCGGTTAATACGGCACCTAAAGAAAAGTACAAAGCACTAGACCAAAAACTAGTCTTATTTTCTTGTTGTAATCTTATCGATAAGTATTCATTATATTCCTGAGTATTTACTAATCTTTTTTCTAGCGCATTATTAATATCATCTTGAACTTTAAGTTGTTCGATTAAGATATCATAAGTCTTTACTTTAAATCTAACTTCGATCTCTTTTTGTTTACTAAATAAGTAACCATTACAAGAAACTGTGGAGCCTGCTTTCACAAACTCTACAGCCTTAGTACACTCTTGTCCAAAGGACGGAAGACTTAGCAACATAGCTAATATAAAATTAACTATTCCAAAATTCTTGTATTTCTTTTTCACTTAACTGTTTACCTTCTATGGCTGCGTTTTCTATTTTAATAGCGATCAACTCTTTTTTTCTTTTAAAAGCTGCCATCTCATCTTTTAATTCATCTTCTGTTTTTCTATACTCAGTTTTCTTTTCTATGTCTTTATTTCTTTTATTGAATGGTAAATACCCATATCCATAAAAAAGCAAAGCCCCTAATATAATATAAACTAAAGCTTCCATTATCTAATTACACCTAGAGCTTCTAATATACCTACCATAGGATAAAATGCTACATTGTATTCTGTAGCGTAGGAGTTAACTCCTATTACTATATTATGGTGTTTATCTAACACTGGTCCGCCAGACATCCCAGGATATAAATATCCTTCTGCTTTAATAGCAAAGATTTGGTTACCTAGGATTTTTAGTTTAGAACAAAATACTTTCTTCTGTCCCAAAGGGTATCCACAAGCTACATACTCTTTTTTAGGATTGATATCGACTTTGTTAGCTGCAATCCTTACATTGTTGAATTTACTAAAGTCTCCACGTAATACTGCAATATCAGTCCTACCTCCAATTGCAGCCGCCCTAGCTGTAGTATCTGTATTCTCTGACAAAGAGCTTTTTATAATAATATCTTCTTTAGTCATACCATCCGTTGACATTCTATCTGTTACACAATGAGCTGCTGTTATCGCATAATATTTATTAATAACAAATCCCGTACAAAAGAAATTACCTTCTTCATTATGAAGTCTTAATAGATAACTATACTTAGCTTTCTTATTAAAGGTATACCCATTATACACTTTATCTAATAGATCCGCTCTAATTGACCTAGTATTATGTTTATTTGGTGCATATATCCTGTTACTTTTTACAAAAGTAAAATAAGCAATTACACCTATAGTAGCTACAGCTAGCGTTAATAATAGTACTAATGACCTACTAACTATTGCATCAATTATCTTCATCATCTTCTTCTCCTTCTAATTCAAATGATTTTTCTTCTAAGTTTATCTTAGCAGAATTAAGCTTTCTAATCATATAAAATACTGTGGCCATAGCCCAAATGACTATGCTCATAGTAGTTGCTATTAACAATGTTGGTTTAAAATGTAATGATATTAAAGATATGATCATAATAACGAAAGTTATATATGGAAACATTAATGTTATAGACGGTTTGTTTGTTCTAGGATCTAATGCAAAGGGAAAATGTACTCCGTCTCTGCACCAACTCCGCCACCTCTTGGCTAGCTTATTCATATAACTCCTGTTATATTATATTATCACTTTATACTATATCACATTAATCATAGTTTGTCAAGCTTTATTTTAAAAAAACATAACAAAGGATATGCCTAGCATACTTCCTATCATATTAGCCTCTAGATCCTTGCGATCTATTCGAGTATCACTCCATTCTTTCATAAGTCCTACTAGATTAGTAACTACTAAAGAAGTTCCCATAGCCCTAAGTTTAGGCACATTATGGCCTCTTTGTTGGGCGTAAACAGCAATAGATATAACAGTAGTAGCTTGAATATGTTTATTTATATCATTAGCATAAGCTATATTAGATATTAGTAATACACTAAGTAGTGCTATTATTATCTTCATTCTATCTCCTATTTTTAGATACTCCGCATATTGCATGATATACCTGCTCTTCTTTTTTAATAAACTTAACTAAACAGGGACTTTTCGGATAGTATATTTTGCATCTCTTAGTAGCTGCTCTCATATTTATATTATCTATCTCAATCCAAGTAGAAGTATAATTTATTATAACTGCAAAGGCGCATAATATCATTTTTCTTCTTTACTCTTGTCTCTATGTTCTTTTCTTAATTCGTTCTCTAGGAATGTTTTGTCTTCATGGCAAGGGATACAAATTACTTGTAGGTTTTCTTCAAAGCAAAATAAAGATACAGCAAACTTTCCTATAAACTCTTCTTCTGTTAGGTGACTATCAAGCTTGACATCTACTACAGGAGTAATGTGATCTACCTCAACGTCAGAACTTCTATGCCACTCTTCGCAAACATTACATTGATATTCAAAATTAGGTTTTTTATATGGAGTGCCATCTAATTTCATTTTTCTAGGAAGTTCTCTTCTTGCGCCTTTTTTAATACGGTTATGGGGAGGCCACTTTAAAGATAATCTTCTCATCCTAGCTATAATCCAGCTCTTTCTATTTAACCTTTTTTTTGTCATCTTTTACGGTTAACTCCATTACTCATATTTTCTCTCTATGTTTACATTCGCTACAAACTTTATACTTAACAAACTTTAAATCAACAGCGACCATAACACCACTACCGCATGAGCTACATGCATCAACCAATTCTACCTCATCCGCTTCTTCTTCTATTTGTTCAAAAAAATGTTCTTTTTTTAAAGATGCTGATAATCTTTTTCTTAATTGTCTATTTAAGGATTTTAATCTTTTTACTTCGCCTCTTAAATGTTCCACTTCTGATCTATTCTTTTGCTGTGTTTTGCTCACGAATATCCTTTATTTTACCTCTACTAAATCAACATCCAAACTTCTTGAGATTTCTATTACTCCAATATTATCTCTAACCCTAAACTTAGTGTTCCCAAATTCTCTAGTATTTGAGTAAACAAAAGTAACCTCTTCTCCAAAGTCTCCAAATATGTCTACTAAAGATAAAGTAGTATTTATTATATCAGGAGAGTGGCTCTTAGATATAGAAAACCCCGGAGTGTTTAATATCTCAATTCCAGTTTTATATGTAATAGTATCAGATTGAGTATCGTAGTGCTCACTAATAGACTTAAAAAGTAGCCTATCTCCTACTATTTCTGGAATAACTGCGTCAGGATGCAGTTTTTTTACTTTTATCTTTAATCCCAATGTTAACTCTTTCATTTTCGATTTTTCTTTTTTTCCATGCATATACTACCTCGCTTAAATAGTGTTTTTTACAATAATATCTACTCTTAACTAGGCCGGACTTTATTCCGTGTATTCCGTGAGTAGACTCTTCATTACATATTAAACATTTATCTTCCATTCAATCATTATACCATATAATATTGTACTTGTCAATCTATTTTTAAAGGACCTAAGTATACCCTATTCCCCATCCATTCAGATACATCCAGATCGTCTACATACGTTCCTGGCTTACACATTATTACATCTACATACTCTTCCAAATCCAGCGTCTGAACGACTACGTTGGCCCAGGCTGCTCCGGCTGCGCTCCAGACTACTATACCCTTACCTCTGCTCTTATGCTTCTTTAGAAGGCTTATGTGGCGTTTGTGAAGCAAGTGGTGAGTAATAGCACCATCATACGGACATATTATCTCAGTCCTACCTTCTTGTGGCCCTTTATGGCACTCATCATCCCAGATAATCAAAGTATCATCAACATCATAAGGTATAGGAGTTTCGTTGTCTAGAAAGAATGGTTTCATCCTGTATACCTTTTGCAAAAGTCTTCTCTCTGCTCAAACAACTTATTATCAGATGTCCTAAGTATATATATAGGCTTATGTTCCATAGTATAATATAATGCTGCTACTGTATATACTTCAGGAGCATCTCCTATTGTAACCATATCTGAATCATCAAATCTATGAGTTTTTCTTAGCATAGTAATAAGTTTTACAAGTATTTTAAGAATTAGGTTTTTCATATTCTTCCTCCCATTCATTAACCAAATAATTCGAAGCATCAGCACGGTTATATAATCCACTGTCTATTTCTGGTGGCTGCATTCCACATTTCTCAGCTTGCTCAAGTGCGATATCCGCAAGACGTTGGGCCTTATCAAACGTTATGGAATGGTCTTTTATAATAAGAGCGCTGGCAATATCTAATAACATATCACTTCTTTTCATTTTTCTTTCTTTCTATCATATTTAAACCTAACTTAACTATTCCTACATCATCAGTAACTTTTACTTCCGGTACTGGTAATATTCCAGGATATCTGTCGTCTAAGTCTGGCCTAGTTTTTATCATATATAATGCTACCAACGAATTCCAAGCTACGTGAGCAAGGTGTGGGCATTTGCTTTCAGGGTCTATGTCTGATTGGGCAGGATCTATTGCAGAATCTAAATGTCTCTCTAAAGAATCTAAAGTCTCGCTAACAGAAAGCCCTTTTAAAAAATTAAAGCTACTATACTTACTAGCTCCAAAATGTGATACTTCTATCAAAGGTCTAATAAGGAACCTAGGAAAAGTGTGCCACTTGAGTTTACTGTCATTAAATCTATCGCCCGTCATATCCTTTTTTCTCCTTAATTTTTTTAATTTAAAATATTCAAATTCCATTAATATCCCTTATGTTCTACTACTACATCTGCTAATCCCATTTCTACGACTTTTATGGATGTATATATAGTATCAAATACAAGTAACTCTTCAAACTTTTCTTTTTTAAACCTAGGCTTTTTCTTTTTTATTTTTTCATACAGGATATTGTCTGCAACATTTCCCATTCTCCTATTTTCTTTTAGCCATCTATCTAAATTACTGGGGTGGTCTGTATCATATCCTTCATCGCCAATATGAATCATTAACGTAGCATTAGAAGATATCAATCTTTCGTCTCCTGCTTGAAATATAATACTAGCCATCGAATAACATGTACCTACTGCATGAGTTATTACTTTAGATTTACACTCTTTTATAGCATCATATATAGCCATACCTTGGTGAACATCTCCTCCACTAGAGTTTATAAGGACTGTTATATCCTTATCAGTGACATGATCCATAAGTCTAATATTTCTTATAAATTCGCCTGCGCTATCCTCATCAATACTTCCTTCTAAGTAAATAAGTCTAGCAGGAGTATATACATTATAGTCATGCCATTGTGTTAGTTCGTCTACAGCTATTTTTTTATTCATACTTATCCAAGCCAAACGGGAAAGCTGTAGTAAAAGCTTGTCGGCCTATTGTCAGTTTCCACATAATAATTAATAGTTTGTCCTGCAGTAGAATCAAAACCTTTTTCTCTTGCGTAAGAGTCTTGTCCGCAAACTGACTCATTTATTATAGCTCTGCCTCTATCAAAACATACAGCTTCGTGCCAATGACCGAACCTAGACATATGTAAAATTAGTTTAAGCTGCCTACCTCTTTTTTCCATATGCTTTAAGATAGTATCTTTTGCAGGATTTTTTAATTCATCGCCATGTTCATATAATACGTTACTGCCATATATATTCAAAGAAGTAAATCCACATCTAGGAATAATAAACTCCACGTTCTTAAGATTATGCGCTTCTACTAACATTAGCAAAGTATTATAGATAATCCAAGTTAAGTTATTCTCTCCTGGATTATTTAAAGTCTTTTTATGTTCCACTCTGTCGTGATTACCAGTAACCGCAGGAATAACAATATCTATGCCTGTAAGAGCTATTGGATATATTGTATCCCAAAATAATGATTGTATTGACTCTTGTACTTGTTTAGGAGTGTTAAATTCACATGATAGTGCTGACTCTTGTCCATGCATATGATAACTCTCTATTATATCTCCTAATAAAGCTATTACTATTTTTTCAACATTAAAAGACTTTTCTTTTTGTTCTAATTCTCCTAAAAATACGCTAGTTAGCTTCTGTAATCTTTCTCTACATATATCTAAATCGAACTCTTCTGATTTTTTACCAAAATGTATATCAGACAACTGTAACTCCATTGTCATTTTTTTATTTTTACTTTTTTTCTTTTTTGGCAACTTTACTTTTTTTATGTTTAAATCTTTTATGGAGCTTTTTATAGTACTTAAAGCCATTTCTTCAAAAGATTTAATATTACCCAATTCTTTTTCTAACTTAGAGATATATCTTTTAGTTTTACCATTATCGCTTATACTAGCTAAATCTAAATCACCTTCATATGGGAATAATGCTTTTTTAACATTAAATCCGCCTATTTTCCTTAAATCCCATTCAGACAAATCACTATACTCGCCATACTGTCCTTTTGTAACTTGTGCAGGATCTACTCCGTATGCTTTAGAAGCTTTCATTATAGCCGAAGAGAACTTAGTTACTAACAATTTTCTCTCTTGTTTTACCGTTAACTTTTTTCCTTTTTTACTCATCTAGTTTTCCTTTTTTGTCTGCCACTGGTTTATACACCAAATAGTGTATTTCTAACATCGACAGTGCCTCGTTTATTGAATACAAAACATCTGATACGTCTCTATACTGTCTATGCTCATATAACTTACTCTGAAACTCTTCCAAAGTAACTATTATTTTTGGTACATCTTGCACAACTTTTTTTGCAAAATTGTACTCGTATAAATTATATACTTTTGCTTTATCATCTTTCAAATCACTCACTCCTTAATTATACCATACTATTTACTATTTGTCAAGTATTAATGACTATCTCCCCAGTTATCTGCTATACAAGGAGGAGCTTTTATATCCAAGCTTAACTTGGTAGTATTTTCCATCTTGTCCTGTACTACTTTAGCCATCTCTTCTGCTAGCTCGCTAGGACAGTTTGTTATTAGTTGATCGTGTACTTGAGCACAAACCCAGGCATCTATATTATTATTCCTAAAATACCTATTTATTTCTATGGCTGCTTTATTAACAATAGAAGCCGATAACCCTTGTATTTGGACGTTTTTGGAGTTATTTACTCCATTCTTATAGTCTTCAAACATAGTATCTATTTCTTCTTTGCCATACTTTTTCATCATCTTTTGTCTATATTTAAAACTCAAAAGTGCATCTTTGTGTCTCTTATATAGAGCCTTAACTTTAGGGAGATGTCTTATCCTTCCTGATTCTGTTTTTATCATCCCATACATTTGAGCTTTACTTTTAGAAGCTTTCATCCACTTTTCTAGATCAGGATAAGCATTTAAATAATTCTCTACTAAATCCTCTCCTTCTTCTGTTTCTATGCCTAACTTTTTAGCCAGAGCGTATCCGCCCATTCCATAAGGTACTCCTAGAGAATATTCTTTAGCTGTCTGTCTTAAGGGCTTATTTAATAGACCTAAATAATTGTCTGCTTTTTTGTCTGCGCTATATCCCTCTAATCCTTCTGTTGCAATAGCAATAGTAGAATAAAAGTCATGACCTTTTCTAAAGATATCAATAAGATCTTCATCGCCACTAACATGAGCAAATACATGGGGCTCTAACGATTCATAATCGGCATCAATAAACGATCTACCTTCTCCAGAAATGAAAAACTTTCTTATAGCATTAGTGTAATTTAATATTAGTGGATCTTGTTCACCTTCTTCTTTAGGCCTTGGTAATTGCTGTGCGTCAGAACTATACCTTCCTGATATAGTACCATGCTGTTTATAAGAAAAATAATAATATCCATCTTCATGGTTATCTAAAAATCTATCTATATAAGCACCTTTAATTTTTACAAGTTTATTATAATTAGAAAGGCTTTTAGCCCACTGAAAATCATACTCTTCTATTATATGTTGGATCATAGTAGCGTTGAATTGTGGAGATCCTTTTGGTGTTCTGGATAAAGGCTTTATTCCCATATAGTTAAATACTATATCTCCTAGTTGTTTATTGGCTGATACGTTTAATTTCTTTTCGTTGCGCTCAAAAAATATATTTTCTTTTATTTTAAATTGCGTTTCTTGATCTAAATTAGATATATTACCTAGTAAAAATTCTTTAGCTTCGCTTTCTGGAAGAGCTTCTTTTACTTTTTTGGATAGTTGATATTTTCCTCCTGCTGTACGAGGTAAAGGGAGATCATAGTAATATGCTACTCCCTGAGCATAAGCTCCTGTAGGGGTTTCGTTTACTGCGACCTCTACTCTATTAGTATACCAATCATTAGCCGCATCTGTAGAAAAAAGTTCTTCTAAAACAGCCGACTCTAACATGTGTATATCTGCTGATATTTCACTTTCAAGCTTTTCTATTAATTCTAAATTTAATTTTACTCCATGCTCTTCCATAGGAATAGTTACTTCTTTATATAAAGGCATAACCTCTTCTTCAAAAAAGAAATCTAATAGACCTTCTTCTTCTAAAATACCTTGATAATAATTAGCTATTCTTAGGGTTAGATCGGCATCGGCACAAGCATATGGCCCCATAACACCTAGATCTGCTTTATACATTTCATAATTAGTTTTCTTAGTTTCTCCGCCATTCTTTTTTACATTCTCTTTAAGTAATATAGCTTCTTCGTTAGCTTCTTTCTCTATATCTAATCCTAATTTATCTTGTATTTTTACAGCTATAGCTTTTAATCCAAAAGGCTTTTCTTCATCACAAGTATGCTTCATTAACATAGCATCTGCAACTAAGGAGTCTGTAAGGTCAATACCAAAGTTATTCTTTACTATCCTAATATCAAAGCTACCATTGAACATTATCAATTCTTTTTTCTCTAACATAGTGAGCAAGTCCATTTTTAGTATTGACATACTTAAATTCTTACCTATAGAATGGTCTACTAATCTATTATATTCCGTGCTCCATTTTTTTATAGGATAATAAAAAGCTGTACCTTCTTCTCCAGAAAATGAAAACCCTATAACCTTGTCTTTTCTTGTGTTAAGTCCGGTGGTCTCCGTATCAAACGCTAAGTAAGTAGAGTCTTCTATATGTTTCAATGCGGCTACATAATCCCTCATGTTCATTATAACAGTATAGTCTTTTTCAATCAATGTATATCTCCTGGATTTGTAGGAAGATCTGTTATAAGCTCTTCTGGAATATCTTCTAATATAGATACTAATCCTACTTCCTCTATATCTATCATTACAGAGTAGTGGTTTTCTGTTTCACCTATATACATATAAAATTCAGTCACATTTAATAAATATCCTTCATAGGCAGTAGTCATTTCTACGCCATGCTCATTTTGGTTAAGTATAGACATATTTTTTAGCCTTACTTGCACAAAATCTCCTATAAGCTCGTCAAACTCCTTGGCCTTCTTTTTTGCTCTCGATATAGCCATTAATACCTACTACCAAAAAGATTTCCGTCTTCTTTTTCTTTTTCCTCTTCTTTTTCTTTTATGAAGTGATCAAAATTATATTTATCTTCTTTGGACATATCTTTTAAAGATCCACTAAGGCCATCCCACATAAAATCTAACTTACAAGTAGCTCCCATATTATTCTTAACAACTGCTATACTAGCATACTTATCATTAGAAGGATCTTTAGGACTAAATCCAGGTCTCCACATAGTTAAAATTAATCTTAAATCCTGCTCAATTACCGAAGCACCTTTTACTTTTCTCATAGAAAGTAATTCTTGGCTTGCATCTCCTGCACTTTTTTGTGGCTGTAATAATACTAACAAACAAACATTATATTCTCTAGCAAGGTCAGATAATCTGCTTGCTATATAACCACTATTAGCTGTAGCATCGGTGTAAGGTCCTCTAACTTTTTCTAAATAATCTACTACTACTAATCTAGGGTAATCTCCATATATTTTAGCATGGGTTTTGATATCGTTTTCTATATCATCAATAGTAGTACCACTTCTATAATTTATACTTAGATTTTTAAAGTCTTCTGCTACTTTATCAAAAGCTTCTGATAAGTCGTCAGTAATATCTCCTGACTCTATTGCACTTAGTATTTCTTCAAACGTAAAGTCTACATAGTTCTGTACCAATCTTGCTATTTGAAAATTCTCTGACATATCTAAACACTCAAACAAAACTCTTTCGTTGTTCATAGAAGTTTTCTTCATAAAAGCATTTGCAAACGTAGTTTTACCAGCTCCAGGACTACCTAATATACCAAAACACATTCCCGTAGTTATTACTACTTTGTCATCTAACGTATCTAACCCTAATTTAATTCTATTTTTACTAAAACTCTCGGCAAACACTTTAAATCTAGAAATAGATTGATTAATATTATATAAATCTCTACTACTTTCATTATCATCCTGTAAATTAAATCTTTCAGAAGTTACTTTTAAAAGCTCTGTTTCTTTCTCTGAATAAGTGCCTCCCATCCAGTTAGGATTATATACTGCTTTAATTATATTATTCCATAATTCTTTTTCACTAAACTCTTCTACATCATTTCTTTTGGCCTGAATCTCTGCTACACCTTTTAACATTCTCCAAGCTATTTTATCTGGAAAGCCGTGCGATTTATATGTTGCAGCTAAAATCATAAAAGCGTTATTTCTTTCGCCTCCCTTAAAAAACCCTTCTTGTAATGCAAACTTAGCAGAGGACATCCATTTAGGTTTTCTTGATAACTCTAATCTATCTTCAAATTTGAAATTATCATCAACTACCACTAAAGACTCTTTTTTTATATCTTTAAGTGCCATCATATTTAATGGAATATCTACTGATTTCCAAGATCCCAAATACTCGTGATCTTGTTTTACAATAGACTTAGCTTCTTCTTTAATATCCTCTAAAGACCAGTCAGTAAGCATTCCTAAATCTAAAGGAGTCTTATACAATTTAGTTTTTTGGTGCTTAGTTAAAGGAACTCTTATTAATCTTTGTTGATCGGTAATCTTTTTATCTAAAGTATCCAACCCTTCTCCAACTCCATAAACTATATTCTCTACTTCTGATCTCTCTAAATCAGAGTTTACTTTAAGTTCTACGTGAAAACCTTTACTTCCTGAAAAAAAGATTCTAAAGTCATCTTGATTAAGTCCATAATCTTTAAGTAACCTAGTTACTAAAGTAATAGTATCTACTCTAGCTTCTTCTATGTTATTTTTTGAATCAAAATCAAATACTAATCTATTAGATAATACATCCCTAATGCCCGATAAGGATTTTGTTTTTTTAAATTGATCATAATGTTCTTTTTTATAAAAATATAGTGAATCGTAATAGTCTTTATCTGGTCCCAGTTTTACTAGATCAAATACATTATAGTCTTCTGGGTATAGGCTATAATTATTTAATCCTACGCTTATTCTTTTGTAATTAGTCACATAATTCTCCTTAGATATATATATATATTATATCATAGCTTAATAAATAAGTCAACAAAAAAAAAGAGAAACTTTTTAAGTTTCTCTTCTAAATCTGCAAAGTAATAGGAAAATATTTAATCTAAAGGGGGGACCGTTACTTTATACTTTACATTTTTATCTTTAATTTTTTCTATTCTGGAATTAGCTTCTTTTTCATCAATATAACCTTTTGATAGAAGACCGTCAATACCAGCAAATGGGTCTGTTAGGGCTACCGTTCTGTATTCACCTAAATCAACTTCTTCATAATCTTCGACAGAATCTGATTCTTTGTTATAAGTTCCTACTAAAATTTTAACATTATTGCCAATAACTAAATAGGCTTTTCCGCCCTCTTTTTTTCTAAGAGTGCCTAAGTCACTCCATTTCTTTTTTGCCATCTTCAATCTCCTTCTGTTTTTCTTGGGAAGCCATTAATAAATGCGCTTCCATTATTGTTCTTGATACTAGTATTTCCGATATCACATAAGCTAACTCTATTTCATTTTTTTTAGTTAGTGTTACATCCTTATCAGTCATATTATTATTTAAAGAAAACATTAAAGCTCTTATAAAACCTTTTTTGCTTACTTTATCTGTGATCTTATGTTGATTTAAGATTTTATTACCTTGAAAAAACCTCATTGTTGCAATATCAACTGCTGCCTCTGGAGACATTCCTTCGTCTTCAGCTACAGGCTGCTCTCCTGTCTCAGATGTCGTCATAATTTAACTCAGATTTTACTGTTTTTTTAGCACTTCTATTTTTAAAAGAGCTAGTTTTTGCTGCTGGTTTTACACCTTCAGCCTTTGCTTCAGCTTTCTTAGCTCTTGCTGTAGGTTTTGCTGTAGCAGATTTTAAAGATCCGTCTGGATCAACTAATCCTTTAAATACTGAATTACCTACTCCGATAAATGATGCACATTTACTAAGACTATCTGTATTAGCGCTCTTATAAGAATCACCTACATTTTTCTTTTTGGCACTATAACCAACACTAAATATTCTATTTTGTTTTTCTTCAACAGTAAATACTAGACCGCCTTTAAATAAAACGCTGCCATCTTCTCTTTCTTCGTATTCTCCGCCAAAAGACCATCCCATAATACCTAATACTTCGTTTAATCTCTCTCTGATATACTGAGCTTTTATTGTTGTTAAAGCAAACCCTCTACTAGAGTCTCCTTGAATAGCTTCTGCAGGAAATTCTGCTGCTAATGCCTTATATACTTCGTTTTCTTTCACATTATCTCCTTTTGGTTGGTTTTTTAGTGATTTTTCTAGTTCGTTTGCTATCATTATATCTGCCGAGGGCATTCTCATACTAACTCCTTATTCTGAAACAAATTTATCATATGCTAACATCTTTTCTAGTTCATACGACATTCTGTGATAATCTTTTGATAACTCTTTAATATCAGATACAAAAGCTTGTTTAGTATCTTTATCAAATCTCAAAGTAATTAACTCATAAATCCCAGTATCATTATTCTTTATAACAGAGTACCCAATAGATTTTATATCTTTTTTAGCTAATAGCTTTGGCTTTTTAACTTCTGACTCTTCAGCTTTTACTTTTTTACTCATATTTTCTCCGATCTATTTATACTACCACACTATTAGTGTTTTGTCAAGCTTTATTTTTTATTACACTCTTTTAATTCTCCGCAAACACACTTTCCTACATTTTCTACTAATTTATAAGACTCTACATATCTATTATTATAGTTACAAGCCTTAATACATTGGTCAAGGGGGTCTTCACATCCACTAAGTAAAATAAACAACAACAATAAATACTTCATTATCTACTGCCTTTTTTTACTTTTACTAGACCTGTCATATCTTTTCCGCCAGATTTACAATACCCATCATAAGTACATCCGAAAAAGTTAGCTTTACATCCACCAGTACAAGGAAAATTACCTAATTTTATACCTTCTATAGTATCTGCGTACTCTTCAAATACTCCATCTATAATATCCTGTGATACATCTCCTATAATTATTTGGATAGGTACTCTAGGAGATTTTTTCTTTCTAATCTTTTTTGGCATTACTATATAGCCTGCATGTTCAACACCATGCTCTTCTGCAATAGGACTCTCTATATAAGTTCCTAATTGTGGACTTTGTTCTACAGAGTCGTCTTTATACTTGTTAGAGCTAGTTTTATTATCAAATAAGATTGTCTTGCCGTTATATTGTTCTAATGCTTCATAAGTTGCTCTTAATTCCTTATCCTCTATAAGAGCTACAGCGTCTTTATCTAACTCAAATACTGCTATAAAGTCGGCATAGCCTATAACCATATCTTCGCCTTCTCCGTCAATATCTATAAAACTTTGGATTGACTTTACTTCTTTTATATGAGGCATAACGAATTTGGCATATGAATCTAACATCATAATACCTTTTCTTCTCATAGAAACCCATGAAGGGTCATTTTTTGCTTCTATTAAGGCATGATCTTTTTCAAGTAAAATACTTTCATCATAGTCTGCTTTAGACCACTTAACCTTTTCTGAAGTTCTTAAATCTAATACTTCTCCGTTATATTCATTGTGGGTCCACTTTCTCTCAAACATAGCATAAGGGTCTGGCACATCTGTTGCGCCAATTACTTTCTCTTCTAGCATAGCATTTAAAGCTTCATCTACAGCTCCTCCAAAACAAAGTGGAGAGCCTAGCTTTTCTTGTCTAAGTCTAAGTGAGTAATGTAAATACCAACTTCTTGGTGAGTTTTGGTATTTCTCGTTAGCTGAATGTGAAATCTTAATCCCTGACATGTTTATTCCTTAAGTAACCTAAAGCGTTAATATAAAAGTTCTTATTTTTTATAGCTGTTCTTGATTCTAAGTAAGGTGTCATCATTGGGTCTGCTGCTTTAGATCCTTTTAAAATACCTTCGATCACACTGATAGCTCTGTTTATTCCTAGATTGGTCATTAAACCTTCTGCCCATATATTAGGACTTACCTTATCTACAGGTAACATATCCATAAAGTTATTATGTCTTTCAGATTCAAGTAGCCTTCTTTGGCCCTTGTTCTTGATCTTATTTAAGCCAGTAAAAACATCTCCTGCCTTCATCAACTTCATTCTCTTCTTAGTAGGGCTAGTTTTATTTTCCATATTATTCCTTTATGTTAAAATATATATTAGTAAACAAACAGCCAAAAATATTGGCATTGCCACTGAGTTAAATTTATTAGCTTCTTCGTACATATTAATCCTAGTCTAGTAGTTGGTACAATTTATTCTCAACTATCTTTACAGCTACTCCGTGTCCTATAGTAATATAAGTTCCGGCATTGTTAAGTTCTATAACATATCCAGCAAAATTTTCTAGGCCTTTAGCATCAGTAATAGTTTTAAACCCGATAATTTCATTATCAGTATTTTTTACTGGCCAAAACTTTCCTATTAATCTATTGCTTTTCATATTAGTCCTTATTATATCACATTTAAGTTAGCTTGTCAAGTATTATATTCCACATACTCCATTGAGGCACTCATTTTCAGTTTCTTCGAATACCATACCTTCTTTGCCTATGGCTGTCTCTAAGGACACTCTAGTTAAAGGTTGTCCACCTCTTGCACCATCAGGGTAGCAAGTAAAGCCTCTTAATCTTTTAGCATATTTTAATAATAATTTACTATCCTTCTTTAAAGTTTCCTCGTTATTGTTTTCACTTCCCCATTTAGGAAGGTTGCATGTACTTGAGATAGACATATCTACATAGTTTTGTATGTCTGCTTGAAACTTTACTCTTTGTTTAAATGTAAGATCGTAGCTATCTTTTATCTGACTAATATCTACGCCCTGTTCTACTAACCTTTGTACTGCTCCATCAACAACATATTGATATGACCACTTGCCTTTCTCGTCTCTGTAACGCCTCTTATAAGCCTTACAAAATAACGGTTCTATGCCAGTTGTAGTTTCTGCAAGAATGCCTATACTTCCAGTTGGGGCAATCGCTCTAATACCTTTAGGGACAGCTACTCCTAATTCTTTAGCTCCTATATAAGCTGCGCTTTCTGACTCTTGTTCATAAACATTTAACCACTTATGAAATTCAGGAGTTACTTCATAATCGTAACCTCTAACCATAAGCCACTCATGTATTCCGCCTAATCCTAATCCAATTCTATTATTCTTTGTTCCGACTTCTCTAATCTTATCTAGAGGAATGTCGCTATATAAGCCACCACATAATAAGAATAGTGTAGCATACTTAACTGCCTCTGCGAAGTCTTCTTTATCCTCAAATCTATTTATCCAAAGAGTACCAAGGTTACATTTATCTCCATCGTCTTCGCTAGTAACCTCACAACAAGCGTTTCTAAGGCTCTCATTGTCTTTTAAGAAGTTCATGCTCATTCCTGGCTCTGCTGTGCTAAAGGCTTGTAAGCAATTCTCTGCCCATACTTTCTTAGCATGTTTATGGAACTCATGTTTTTTATTTTCTATGGCAACAAAGAAGTCAGTATCATATACAACTGAAATATTAGTAAGCTCCATAGGAAGTTCAAATTCAAAATCCTTATCTTTTAATTTTCTTAGTTCTTGAGACCAATCTTTACAGTATAGGAACTTAAACACATCTTTATGTTTCCAGTTTAACCCTGCCCAGATAGCTGACCTTCTTTGGCCACCTTGCATTATATGTCGTCCTGCCTCATTAACCATGTTCATAAGACTTAATGGGCCTGTGCTAAAGCCGCCTGTCTTCTTTATAAGGGCTCCTGCCTCTCTGAGAGAGCTATAGTCAACTCCTATGCCGCCGCCTGTCATAAGTGATGCCGTAGCATCATGCATCAATTCAGACCAACCTTCTCTCGAATCATCGGCTCTAAATAGGAAACAATTATTTACTTGGTGAAAGGCTCTACCTGCCGAGTATAAATATCTCCCTGCAGGAATAAACTTTCTATCTTTTATCATTGTAAAAATCTTTTCTTTTGTGTCACTGTCTAGATATTGACCACAAACATTATCAACTACTCTTCTTGCTGTGTCCTCCCATGTCTCCTGTCCGTCTAAACTATACTTCTGTAAATAAATATCTTGTGCAAATTGCGTACTAAACACATCAAACATTAAATCTCCAATCAAACAATGTAATTATCTTTATCCAAAAATGAATCAATAGTTCCCGTAAGTTCCATTAAATCTCTATCCATTAAACACTCGACTTCTTCATAATTAAAGTTAAAATTGTCTAATACTTTATCCTTTAGTAAATCTAAAATAACATCTGAAATTCCTGTAGTATGTGCTAATGAAAATGGTCCATCAAACATATCTTCTCTGTCTAAGTAGTTTAGAACTAAAGGTCTAATATCCTCTATAATCGTCTCTTTATTTGTTTCTAAGAACTCAACAACATCAAAAAACTTTTGCATGTCTTGTTGTGGAACATCGAAATCTATTACTAATTTATCTTTCATTTTCAACTCCTTTTGTATAAGTATATCACAAATCCTTAGTGATGTCAAGTACTTATAAACTTTCTTTTGGTCTTGTCCATTTAGGTAATATTAATTCGTTAGTTGCATCAATATCTAAATACCCAATAACCCACCATTTTTTTCCTCCAATATATTCGGCCATAAGTCTATTATCACTAACACTAAACCTATAAAAATTAGGATCTTTAGTAAAATTATAAACAAATGGTATCGTTTTTAGTTCCTCTAGCGTACCAAACTTACATATAAGTGGCGGCTCGTCTAAGTCTACGAATGTTGGAACATATCTTGTTATTTTCATAGCTCTACTACCTCTTTAAATATTTTATTATTAGGCTTAAAAGAATTTCCTGATAAAACCCACTCATCATTGATGAATACAAAAAGTTCATTGTTTATAATCTTATATAACAAATCACAATTCGTGTATTCAGTATTATTTTTTAATTCGAGTAAGTTTTTCATAACTCTTCTTCATCAATTTGCTTAATAAACTCTTTGGCTAAATCTATAGCTTCTTTTACATTAGCTTCGTCTTGTACTGGTGCCCCATTTACTACAACAATACTTTTTAATACTTCTAAAGATACTGCTTCTAGTCTAGCTCTCTCTCTAACTCTCATTGCATTTGCATAATCATTACTCATTTCGATCCCCCTCTTCTCTCATATCGTTATATAAATTATCTATTTGTTCTTCAAGCTCTTTTATTTTAATATTATATATTTCATCGCATACTTTAAAACCTACTTCTATTCCTAAATTATAATCGTTTGAAAATCTTAACTCTTTAGGAGTTTTTAGTTGCTCCATTTTATCTTTAAGTTCTTTGTTCATGATTCGGCCTCTAAAACTTTCTTGGCTCTTTCTAAAACCGCTTTAAAGTCATGTTCTGTGCCATTAATTAATGTATTAGTCATATCCCTTAAAACAATCTCGACAGTATCTTTAACTATCGGCTCTATGTTTATTAAGAGGGCTTTGTGGGTAGCCTCACGAACATCATAGGCAGACCAATGCAGTGATTCTTTGTTCCCTGATTGAACCTCAACAGCCTTACTCAACATCTTATTGATAGGCTCAACGTGCTTGTCGAACCAATCATTTAAATTCTTATTTATCTCATCGGAGCAATACCATCCCCCAACTTGTGTACTATGAACGGTTATATTTTTCCAATCTGGTCTTTCAATTATTCTCATTATAACTCCCATTAAAAATAGAGGCCGAAGCCCCCATATGCTTTAGAAATCTTTCTTAATACCTAAAGTAATTGTTCCGTTAGTCATGCCAGTAGCACAAACGCCCATCTTGTTTGCTGTGCTACAAAGTGTAGCTCCTAATACAGCACCTTTCTTTTCTCTAACTGAATAATGAGATCCATTAGTATCAGCTTTAACCCCATTATTGCCTATTCCTGCATGAATAATAACAGAGTTGTTACTCTTATAATATTTCTTAAACGCTTGATAATGCTTTACAATAGCTTCGTGGTGAAGTTTTTGAGCAGGGTCAATCTTTACAACTTTATAATTAGATCTACTCATTTCACCGATCTGCTTACCACTCTTGTCGAATACTTTAATTACTGCGTCCTTTGGTACTTCGTAAGCATTTACATTAAAAGAAAATACCATTAATAAACTTACAATTATAGCTCTCATTAGTTGCTCCCTTGAAGTTTAACGTGACTCTTTAGCTTATATTCATTGCTTCCGCATACTGCATAAACGTCAGCATAAACTTTACTACTATGTGAGTGCATGTTTCTAAAGTCAATCGAACAACTTGCATCATCACCATCACTGCCATCTACTCCGTCTTCGCCATCAGCACCATTTTCTCCGTTAATTCCAGGCAAGCCTTGTATACCTTGTTCGCCTTGAGGGCCAGGAGTTAGAGAGATTGTATTAATTGCTAATAATAAGTTAGTATTATTAGATGTTATTTGATTACCTAAACTAACAAGAGTGTTGTTAATTGTAGAGATTTCAGCATTTATAGATGAAATATCGCCTTCTACTGTATCAAGTCTATTATCCAAATCACCTAATGCCTCATCAATATCGCCTTCTAAGTTATTTAGCTTCCTATTTAAGTAACTAAATGCGTAGTAAACAATAAACTCATCACGATCTAATCTCCTAGATAAGTCCTCTAAGTCCTCTTCTAAATAATCTAATTCATCTTCTAGTTCATTATCTGCTAACTTTCTACTCCTTACTTCTTTAACTAAAGCTTTTCTTAGCTGAGATACTTTTTTAAGAAGAAATTTTTTGTTTTTTCTATCGGCTTTCTTTAACTCTGCTACTTTATCACTGAAATGTCCAAACATCTCCTCTAAGTCTTCGTCTAAGTTGTCCATTTTAAAAAATAACTCTACTATATTACTATTATTACTCTCAATATCTCCCTCTGCTGCTTCCATTCGACTATCAAGGGCGGCTAGGCCAGCTTCTAAGTTATCTAATCGAAAATCTTGCACTTTATCTTTTGCTTTTAATAATTCAATCTCTGCTTTGTTAGCATCAATTAGTCCTCTATTATCTGGAATAGTAACTTTTGATCCGCTACAGCCTATAATACCTAGTAATACTA
>Ga0055584_100001355_pt1 | contig 24115 bp, 19 predicted proteins | sample OSDHelmetaG_FD_58716 | JGI IMG/M metagenome (GOLD analysis project Ga0055584, IMG submission 58716) | Pelagic marine sediment microbial communities from the LTER site Helgoland, North Sea, for post-phytoplankton bloom and carbon turnover... | ecosystem: Environmental > Aquatic > Marine >...
ATCAGAAAAAGCATCTTCTTCTAGTTCTGTTGTCTCATCAGAAAAAGCATCTTCTTCTAGTTCTGTAGATTGATCAGAAAAAGCATCTTCTTCTAATTCTGTTGTCTCATCAGAAAAACCATCTTGTCCAAACTCATTATTTTCATCAGTAAATGAAGCCTCTTCAAAACCCTGGTCATCACTTTCAAATGAATTATCTTCACTTTCAGAGTTTTCATCAGAAAAGGATGTCTCTTGGAACTGATCATCGCCGTCAGAAAAACCGGAGTCAGTAAAACTATCCTCTTGCTCTTCTAAAGGTTCTTCTTCAGTTGCGCTTCCAGGCGTGGGTACTTTAAATTCGTTAAACTCTACAGGAGCATCTTCGTCCTGTTCGGAGCTTTCTGATGGCCCATCTCCACCATGCTCAAGCTGAGCATCCACTTCGGGATCAAGTTCATGAAGAAATTCACCTAGCTCGGTTAAACTGGTAAGATCATATTTGTCGTCTTTTTCATCACCCATAAAGAGTATTATAACTCTAGTTTGAGTTTCTAAAAAACTATTTTAGCTTGAGCGAATAACTAGATTAAGCTCCGTGACAGTGCTTGAACTTCTTACCAGATCCACAAGGGCAAGGCTCATTTCTTCCAACCTTTTGAGAACCCCTTCTGATAGGAGCTTTATCTCCTTGTTCGTTCAACTTTTCCTGTTCTTTATGTGCCTCTAATTGCATCTCAAGCTCTTTTTGTTGCTTCTTTTTGAGCTGTTCGATTTCTTCAGGAGTATAGAGCTCGACTAAGAAGATATTTTCAACAACGGCCTTCTTAACATTATGTCGCATATCTTGGAAAAGGTTAAAAGACTCTCTTTTATATTCATTCAGAGGGTTTTTCTGAGCGTAGGCCCTAAGGTTAATACCTTCTTTGATATGGTCCATCGATAAAAGATGATCTTTCCAAAATTGATCAAAAATAGATAAGAGGATTTCTCTTAGTGCGGCCTTTATCGTTTCTTTTTCATATTTAGAGAACTTCTCCTCAAGAATTTCTTTGGCCTTTGTCGAAATATAGTCTTCTAGAACAGCATCAAACTTCTTATTACACTCATCGACATTAATATCAATTTTTGTATTAAAGGTTGTCTGAAAGCCTTTAGTGATATCGTCCCAGTTCCAACTCTCAAGAGGTATCTTTCTGTCTGGTCTATTGGCCTCGACTATATGATCTGATACGTCCTCAATCATCTCTTCAATAAAGCCATAGTTATCCTTATCGGAAAGGATATCCCTTCTAATTCGGTAGATAACTTTTCTCTGATCATTCATGACATTATCAAAGTCAAGAAGGTGTTTTCTAATCTCAAAGTTATGGGTTTCAACTTTCTTTTGAGCTTTAGCAATAGCATTGGATATCATTTTATGCTCAATGGGCTCATCATCTTCCATTCCCAAAGTACTCATGAACTTTTTAATTCGGTCTGATCCGAAGATTCTCATTAAGTCATCTTCAAGTGATAGAAAAAACTTTGAGCAACCTGGGTCCCCTTGACGACCAGATCGTCCACGAAGCTGATTATCTATTCTTCTTGATTCATGTCTTTCGGTACCAAGAATAAATAGTCCGCCAAGGGCCTTAGTCTCATCTGTAAGTTTAATATCGGTACCTCTACCGGCCATATTGGTTGCTATCGTTACAGCACCTTTTTGGCCTGCAGCTGCGATGATATTGGCCTCTCTTTCATGTTGTTTAGCATTGAGTACTTCGTGAGAGATTTTTGCTTTAGTAAGAACTTGCGATAGTTTTTCACTATCTTCAATGGCTATTGTACCAACTAGGACGGGTTGGCCTTTGGCATTGAGGTCTTTAATAAGCTTAACAATAGCGTTGTGTTTTTCCTGTTTTCCTTTATAGATAACATCGGCCTCATCAATTCTAGCAATTGGCACATTGGTAGGAATAACAGTAACATCTAGTTTATAGATTTTTTGAAATTCCTCTGCTTCAGTATCGGCCGTACCTGTCATACCACTGAGTTTTTTGTATAGTTTAAAGTAGTTTTGAAAGGTAATAGACGCTAAGGTTTGGTTTTCCTTTTTTATCTGAACACCTTCTTTAGCTTCAACAGCTTGATGAAGGCCATCACTCCATCTTGAACCGTCTTTAAGTCTTCCGGTGAACTCATCAACGATGATAATTCGATCTTCTTTAACAACATAGTCCTTGTCTCTAACAAAGAGGTGGTGGGCCTTAAGTGCTTGGTTGAGATGATGGAGAAGTTCAGTGTTTTGAACGTCAAAAAGATTGTCTATTCCAACAATTTCTTGAAGGAAGGTTATTCCCTCATCGGTAAATACAGCAGAACGCGATTTTTCATCAACGGTAAAATGCTTTTCTTTTTCAAGCTTTGGAATAACAGTGTTTACCTTTCCATAGAGGCTAATATCACCTTCACTTGGACCTGATATAAGAAGAGGAGTTCGTGCCTCATCGATAAGAATGGAGTCCACTTCATCGACGATACAGTAGTGATGATCTCTTTGAACATAATCTTCAAGATTAAACTTCATATTATCTCTAAGATAATCAAAGGCGAATTCGTTATTTGTACCGTAGGTAATATCGCAGCGGTAGGCTTGTTTTCTGTCTTCGTCATCCATATCACTAACAATACAACCAACAGAGAGGCCAAGAAAATTGTAAAGCTTACCCATCCACTCAGCATCTCTTTTTGCGAGGTAATCGTTAACAGTTACAAGGTGAGCGCCTTTTTCTTCTAGTGCATGAAGGTAGAGAGCGAGAGTGGCCGTCAGTGTTTTACCTTCACCCGTTTTCATCTCAGCAATTTTTCCATCAAATAAGACGGAACCACCGATAAGTTGAACATCAAAATGTCGCATTTCAAGACTTCTTATTGATGCTTCTCTTACAGTTGCGAAAGCTTCTGGGATTATATCTGCAAGGGTATGCCCACTTTTTAGGAGCTCTTTAAACTTTTGAGTTTGGGCCTTTAATTCCTCATCACTCATGTTTTTCATTTGAGGCTCGAGTGAATTAATCTTATTCACAATTGGCCTTAGAGACTTAATATCTCTATCATGTTTAGTACCAAAAAATTTCTTTAAAAAGTCCATATTGTTTTCCTAATCGAGAATAAAATATAAAGGATCAACTGGTGTACCGTTCACTCTGACCTCGTAGTGTAAGTGAGGCCCTGTTGAGTACCCAGTACTTCCAACGCGAGCAATTGTCTGACCTCTTTTTATTTGATCACCTTTTGTAACATCTAATTTACTATTATGAGCGAATATAGTTTCAATTCCATACCCGTGGTCTATTTGGACAAAGTAGCCAAAACCTGGCTTTTTACCAGAGAAGGTAACAACTCCATCAGCTGGAGATACAACTTTTCGTCCAACCCTAGCACCAATATCTATCCCTTCATGCATTTTCATTCGGCCAGAATAATGGCTTTTTCGAGGGCCATAGTAACTTGTTATCCAACCTTTTGTGGGTAAAAGAGAAGGCAGAGACTTCAGGTAAGAGTCCTTATCGAGTAACTGAGTATCTAGCTGGTTGATACTTATCTCAAGCTTATTTATGAACTTATTAATCTCACCTAACTTATAATCAAATTCGGCAAAACGATCGGCCATTTCAAAACTTTGCCGGTATAGATTACTCCAGTCTTTTGTTAATGATTGGATAGAATATACACCTAAATTAGTCGCAATCTTTTGTTCATACAGGTTTTTAAGGGATTGGTAGTTTTCTGATTCCTTATAATTTTCTATGCGTTTAAAACTTTCAAGAATATCGTATTTATTCTTTTTATCAGGTTTGATTTCGTTTGATTCTTTTCCGCCAATAGGCTCTTGAGAGGCTTTTTTGTTTTCTTCTAAGCTTCTTGTTAGATCAGCTTTATCGGTACCAGTAATGATTCTTAACTTCTTTTCAAAAACATAAATTTTTTCTATGTCATCGACAATTGTGTGAATTTTTCTGTCGATCAGTTGGACTTGTTCTTTAAGCTCTCTGTTTTCAATTTGAAGGTGTTTATTTTTGAAGGCTTCATTAACAAGTTTTATATAGTCGTAACTTAAAATACCAACTAAAACACAAAATAAAAAAAGTAGAAATAGACCAGTTTTTATAAATGGAGCAGGAATCCTAATAGACTTAACCCCTTTCTCTCTTTCAGATATGAGCATTAAGGTATAATATTTGTCCAAATTTCCTCCGTAGCTCCGCACAAAATGGCGGGTAAGAACTTGCTCAACTATATATAATGATTAATTGCGTGGCAATGCTAATAAGCAAGAAGACTTATGACAGAGATATTATCATGACCTCCATTGTCTTTGGCCAATTGAATAAGCTTGAGATTTAACTGCTCTAGGGATTCTTGGTCGACAGATTGAGATGATGAAATATAGTCCTTAACGTTTTGCAAAATTAAATTATCTTCAACAAGTCCACTTAGTCCATCGGAGCAAAGTATAAAAAAATCATTCTTCTTCACTTTGTAGCTGAAAATATCAAGACTAACATCAGCGGCAATACCACAACTTCTAGCAAGTATATTTTTATTAGGATCTTTTTCAGCTTGTTCTCGCGTGTAAAGCCCCAAATTGAGCTTTTCATTAACCAGAGAATGGTCTCGAGTTAGCTGGTAAATATTATCCTTATTTATTAGATAAGCACGTGAGTCTCCAACATTGCCTATATAGACCTGAGTGCCATGAAAAAGTAGGCCCACAACAGTTGTGCCCATTCCATTAAGGTTCTCATCAGCTTGAGCAGCTGTAAAAATAGATGAGTTGGCCTTGCAAATAGCTGCACTAAGACTGCTCTCCGGGTCGGAATTATTTCCATTTTTAAAAAAATTGGAGATTTCTTTTACAGCAAGTTGAGAGGCGACTTCACCACCTTTATGACCACCCATTCCGTCTGCTACAACATAGAGATTGCTATCTTCTTCAACGAGTATACTGTCCTGGTTTTGCTTTCGAACCAGACCTACATCTGTATTTCCTGCGCATAGAATGCCCATTTAAATCCTTAATAGTATTCATCATTATTGTCTAAAATGCTTTTGTTAAAGTCAAACCATGAGATTTAACCGACTTAGTCGGTACATTATTCAGGGGTTTTATAATGGGAACTCTTAGGTATATAATTTGATTATACCTAGTTAAAATTACTAGGAATAAAAATTAGAAGCTATGGGGGCTTTATGTCTAAAATTGATGTTAAAAGTTTTGTAGATAAAAACTATAAAAAAGAAGATTTTCAGCACTTACACTGGTCAGGCACATTTCAGGACTATATTGACCTTGTCGCTGAAAACCCTGCTGTTGCTCGAAATTCATTTCAAAGAATCAACGATATGATTCTTGGTTATGGTTCTAATAAATATAATGAATATAAAAAAGAAATCACACGATACCACTTTTTTGATGACCCCATAGATAACGGAAAAGATGCCGTTTTTGGTATTGATGTCCATCTGATGAAGTTAGTTAATTTTTTTAAGTCTGCAGCTAAAGGGTATGGGACTGAAAAAAGGGTTCTTCTTCTTCATGGACCTGTTGGTTCTGCAAAGTCATCTATTGCACGCCTTATAAAAAAGGGACTTGAATATTACTCAAAAACTGATGAAGGGGCCCTTTATACTTATGAGTGGTATGATGAAGAAGAGACGGATATTCTTGGTGGAGAGAAGGTTTATCCATCTCCAATGCATGAGGATCCTTTAAAGCTAATTCCAATAGATTTAAGAGAAAAATTCCTTTCTGATATTAATAAAGGACAAGATAAATTTAAGGTTGCTATTAAGGGTGAAGTGTCACCTGCATGTAGACATATAATGAGGCTTTACCTTGAAAAGTATGACGGTGATTGGTACAAAGTTATCCAAAACCATATAAGAGTAAAAAGATTAATCTTATCTGAAAAAGATAGAATCGGAATTGGAACTTTCCAGCCAAAGGATGAGAAAAATCAAGACTCAACAGAGTTAACTGGAGATATTAACTTTAGAAAGATTGCAAAATATGGTTCAGACTCTGATCCTAGAGCTTTTAACTTTGACGGGGAATTTAATATTGCTAACAGAGGTGTTGTTGAGTTTATCGAAATGTTAAAGCTTGATGTTGCCTTTCTTTATGATTTGTTAGGAGCTTCCCAAGAGCAATCAATTAAGCCAAAGAAATTTTCACAAACAGATATTGATGAGGTTATTTTAGGGCATACAAATGAGCCTGAATTTAAGAAACTTCAAAACAATGAGTTTATGGAGGCCCTTAGAGATAGAACTGTTAAGATCGATGTTCCTTATATTTCAAGATTAAGTAATGAGGTTAGAATTTATAGAAGAGATTTTAACGCAGAAAAAATCCCTCATATTCATATAGCTCCTCATACACTAGAGATGGCGTCTATGTGGGCCATACTAACAAGATTAGAAGAGCCTAAAAAAGCTGACCTAACAAAGCTTCAAAAGTTGAAGTTATATAATGGTAAGACACTACCAGGATATAATGAAGATAATGTTAAAGAGTTAAGAAAGGAAGCTGTTCGAGAAGGTTTGGATGGTATCTCACCTCGTTATATTCAAGATAAAATCTCTAATGCTTTAGTTAAAAATGGTCATATAGGTTGTTTAAATCCATTTATGGTATTTAATGAACTCGAAGCTGGGTTAAAGCATCATGCTCTTATTAATAATAAGGAAGTCATGGAGTTATACAGAGAAATGTTATCAATTTCTCGTCAAGAGTATGAAGATACTGTTAAAAATGATGTTCAGAAAGCAATAAGCGTAGATGAAAGAGCAATTCAGACATTATGTGCTAACTACATAGATAATGTTAAGGCCTATACCCAAAAAGAAAAAATTAGAAATAAATACTCTAACAAACTTGAAGATGCAGATGAGAGATTTATGAGATCGATCGAAGAAAAAATCGATATACCAGAATCTCGAAAAGATGACTTCAGAAGAGAAATTATGAATTATATTGGGGCCCTGGCCATTGAAGGTAAAACATTTGATTATAAGATGAATGAAAGGCTTCATAGAGCGCTTGAACTAAAACTTTTTGAAGATCAAAAAGATAGTATTAAACTAACAACGATAATTTCTAAAGTTGTAGACAAAGAAACTCAAGAGAAAATTGATGTTGTTAAATCAAGGCTTATAAAAAATCAGGGGTATTGTGAAATTTGTGCAACAGATGCATTAAATTTTGTGGCCTCGATTTTTGCTAAAGGGGACTCTGCCAAATCTTAGGAGGCACATGGGACACCCAATAAAACAAGATCATGCCCGTTTTCGTAAAGTCGTTAAGGGTAAGATCAGAGACAATTTAAAAAAGTATGTTTCTCAGGGAGAAATGCCTGTACCAAAAGGAAATGGAAACTTTAAAGTTCCCATGCCTTCTATTGATACACCTAGATTTAGATTTGGGGATAAACAAAATGGTGGTATGGGGCAAGGAGAAGGTGAGCCTGGTGATGCCGTTGAAGGCCAAGAAGGTGAAGGACAACCTGGTCAGGGCGAAGCTGGAGAAGGTGAAGGACAAAAAGAATTAGATATTGAACTTAGCCTTGAGGAACTTGCTAATATTTTAGGCGAAGAGCTTGAGCTTCCTAATATTGAGCCTAAAGGTAAAAAGGCCCTTGAAACTACTTCTGAAAAGTATTCTAGTATAAACTACACAGGTCCAGATTCCCTAAAGCATATTAAAAGAAGTTATAAAGAGGCGCTTAAACGAGAGATATCCTTAGGTAACTATGATCCAGATAATCCGTGCTTGATACCTCTTAAAGAGGATATGAGATACAGATCGGCCACTCAATCTGTAGAGTTTGAAAACTCGGCCGTTGTGATTTATATGATGGATGTTTCTGGTTCTATGGGTGATGAGCAAAAAGAGATTGTTCGGACAGAATCCTTCTGGATTAACTTGTGGCTTAAGAGTCAGTATAAGGATATCGAAATAAGATATATTATTCATGATGCTACAGCAAAAGAGGTTGATGAAAAGACATTCTTTAGAACAAGAGAGAGTGGTGGAACTTTAATCTCTAGTGCTTTTAAATTATGCCAACAAATTATTGAAGAAAGCTATAACCCTAGTGAATGGAATATTTATCCTTTTCATTTTTCTGATGGGGACAATTGGTCAACAGATGACACTAAGCATTGTTTAGAGATTCTTCAAAATAGTATAATTCCTGCTTCTAATGTTTTTTGTTATGGCCAAGTTGAAAGTCGTTATGGGTCGGGACAATTCTATAAGGATCTCTATAATAAGTTTGGAGAGAGTCACGAAGATATTATCCTTAGTAAAATCAAAAATAAAGATGCTATCCTAGATTCCATTAAGGACTTTCTTGGTAAGGGGAAATAAAGAGTGGTCACAAGAACAAAAACCATCTCAGGAGAGTTATTAGAACTTAAAGAGGAGATAGAGGCCTTGGCCAAAGACTATGGTCTGGATTTTTATCCCGTCATTTTTGAGATGTGTGACTATGACACTATAAATATTTTAGCAAGCCAAGGTGGTTTTCCAACGAGGTATCCTCATTGGAGATTTGGTATGGAATATGACCAAATGTCTAAAAACTATGCTTATGGTTTACAAAAAATATATGAAATGGTTATTAATACAGCTCCTTGCTATGCCTACCTATTGAATGTGAATCCAATGGTGGATCAAAAAATCGTTATGTGTCATGTTTATGGGCACGCCGATTTTTTTAAAAACAATTTTTGGTTTAAAAATACAAATAAGAAAATGATGGATGTGATGGCCAACCATGGTGCAAAAATAAGAAGGTACATGGAAAAGTTTGGTCAAGATAAAGTGGAAGCATTTATAGATAGAGTTTTAAGTTTAGAAAACCTTTTAGATATTAATATTTTGTTTGATAAACCTGACACTTTAGCAAAAAGAGATAGACATCTTGAATACCTAGATGAAGAAGAAGAGTTTGATGAACTTGAAGGGACAAGTCAGGCGCTTAAGACATTTATAAATAGCAAAAACCGATCTAAAAAAGAAAAAGGTGAAGGCGCAAAGTCGAGTGATGAAGAGGTCGTTATTACTGAAGACGAAACACAATTTCCAACAAAAGATATTATGAAGTTTTTGATGGAAAGTGCACCTATTAAAGAGTGGGAGTCGGATATCATTGGCATTCTAAGAGAAGAGGCTTATTACTTTCTTCCTCAAAGAATTACAAAAATTATGAACGAAGGCTGGGCCAGTTATTGGCACTCCAAAATGATGACTCAAAAAGTGATGAAGGCCAGTGAAGTTATAGATTTTGCCGATCATCATGCTGGCGTAACCGCCATGAGTCGAAAAAATATTAACCCTTATAAAATTGGTATAGAGCTGTTTAGAGATATTGAGTACCGTTGGAATACGGGTAAGTTTGGTAAAGAGTATTTAGATTGTACAGACATGGCCCAAAAGGCAAATTGGAACACAGAAACTAATCAAGGAATGGAAAAAATCTTTGAGGTGAGAAGAACCCATAATGATATAACCTTTATCGATGAGTTTTTCACAAAAGAGTTCTGTGAACGTCAAAAACTTTTTACTTATAAATTTAATAACCGGACAGGTCGTTTTGAGATTGATTCGAAAGAGTTTCAAGAAATAAAGATGAAACTTCTTAACTCATTAACAAACTTTGGATCACCCGTTATCGAGCTTGAATCTGCTAATTACAAAAATAGAGGTGAGTTACTACTTAGGCACGTTCATCAAGGGGTGGATTTAGATATAAATTTGGCCCAGGAAACGATGAAAAATATCTTTCATATATGGAAAAGGCCAATAAATTTGGCGACAATTTCTGAAGAGAAAGAATCTGTTCTTCATTTTGATGGTCAAGAGTTGAAACCAGAGTTAAAATAAAATATAGATAGGAAACATGGATGTTTGTTAAAGTCTCGGTCCTTTTATTTCTGAGTACGTGTCATATTCTACAGGCCAGCACTGTACCGTTTGGTGTTGTAACCAAAGTAAGGGGAAAGGTTAGTGTACTAAAACCACACGCGAAAACGGCAGACCTTCTTAAAGTTGGTGATCATCTTGAAGAAGATACTTCTATTCTAACTCACGCAAAAAGTTTTGCGAGAATAAAACTAACAGGAAAAAGCTTACTTAATATCGGCCCAAATTCTAAAGTTATTTTAAAAAGTATTACAAAATCAGACTCAACTCTTCTGTCTCTTCTTAAAGGTCAAGTTAGGGCCAAAATTACAAGCGAAAAAAATAAGAAAAAATCTGATCTTAAACATAAATTCCTTATTAAAACCACTACTGCGGCCATTGGGGTGAGAGGTACAGAGTTTCATTCAATCCATAATCCTAAAAACAATGTGACATCTTTGATTAGTTACGAGGGCGATGTGAAAATCGTTAAGCTTGATAAGGATCCACTTATACAAGTGATTAAAGAGAACGATATAAAAGAGATCGCTCGTTCTAAAATCTCAAAAGGTGTGATGGAAAGTATCGATAAAACGCTTGATTCTAAAGACTCTGAAACTGTTAAGATTGGTCAGTTTTCTGCTTCAGTACCTAAAGAGAGTAAAGTTTCCCAGGCGGTAAAGATCTCACCTGTACAACTAACAGTTCTTTATAAAAATAAAGACCTCGTTATCAAAGATCGAAATATTGCTCCACCTGAGGATAGCGTTATAAGAATTAAAGAAAAAGATCTTCTCACACAGGCAGATCAAGCGCCACCACTTGAAGGTTTTAGAGACAAAATGACGGGAGACTATGCACCTAGATCGGGTGGGTTTATTGATTTAAATACAGGCTATTATATTGAACCAAATGCGGAGAGTGCCCTTGATTCGGATCGATTACTTTATGTAGCCGAAAAGATTGGTCGAATAGATAAAACGACAGGGCAATATAAGGCCCCTATGGGAATGAAGCTAGATCCTGTAAAAGGTTTTACAATCGATGAAAGAGTTAAAAAAGCACTTGATGCTAATCAGCTTATGATAGTGACTCAGACGCAAAAAAGACTCAATAAAAATTTAATTAGTGACCCTATAAAAGTGAAGGCCCCGCCTCAAGGCCTTCCTCAGTGGGCCTACACGACTCAAGAGCTTTTGGAAAAAGATCAGTTCCTATTTAGTTATTCACCAGGTTCTCACGGCCTAAAAACGAAAAAACACCAAGGTAATGACCCTGATTTTAACCTTGATTCTGAATCCTCTCATAAGTTTAATGTTACTTGGTTTCAGCCAGGTCTTAGTAATTGGCGTATGACTATTGGGGCAGGTTTTCAATTTATTAAATTTAAATCTCAGCCGGGTATTTCAAACTTAGGTCCTAGAAGGTATCATAATTTAGATTTCGGACTTCTTTCTTATCTCAATGAGTCTTGGTCTATTCACCCACGGCTTTCACTTCAACAAAGACCTTTTCTTACGACTAATGATAATGCTTCTGAAGCAGATAGAAAAATAGTTAATGTAACGATTCCTTCAATTTCAGTAGGGTTAATAAACAGGCACTTCTTTAAGAAAAAATGGGGGCTAGAGACATCAATCAGACCTTCTTTAAGCCTTCCTAAAGGATTCTCCACGATGAGGGCCAATGTTTCTTATGGTATCTCTTTAAACATTATGGCCCAGTATTGGAGGAGTGCGAACTCTTACTTTGGCCTTGGTCCTTATATGTTTAGGGAAGCAGGTGCTACAGGAGGCTCTTCTTACGACTTTTCAAGAAGTGAAGGTGGAATTGTTTTTAATTACGGCCTGATACTTTAATAAGAAAATCGGGCGGCCTCTTTAATAACATCCATGCTATCAATTTCTTCTATGTCTTTTTGATCTACAACAGGGAATTCTTCTAGCGCAACAACTTCTTGCTTTGCTTTAAGTTTTTCAATATCTATATCGAAAGGAGTTGCTTTAATGTCTTTGTTTAATAATATTGTAGAGAAGTCTTCCCATGTCTGAAGTTGCATTTTCAACCAACAACTGATTCCATCATACTTTTTACAAGCATTATGAGTATATTTCATTAGAGGTAATTTATTATTTTGAATGAGTGATACGTAGCTATACATGACAATCACATTAAAAGGGATTTCGCCTTGATAATAATCCTCTAGGATTCGAAGTTGTTTTTCGGCCTTAGCATAATCCTTCATTCTAATCTTAAATATGGTATCAAGAGCAAGTTTTCTTGCTTCTTCTGATTTATCTTTAGGGAGACTACCTAGTAAATCAGAACCTTGTTTCCAATTTTGTGTTAAATAACTAAGAGGAATACTGATTAAGATAGAATTGAGTGAATCTTCTTTTCGTTTATATGCTTTTTGAAAGTATTGAAACGCTTTTTGATAGTCTTTTTTATGTATTTCGATATTACCTTTTATATTATATGAATTAGTCGTTTTTAAGTCACCGATATATTTCTCAGCTTTATCTGTCTGACCAGTACGGTAATAGATGAGACCTATTAACTCTCTTACTTTTTTACTTTCTAATGCGAAGTTAGGTAAAAAATCGATCTTTTTGACTATATCCTTTTCTTTGTTTGTATAAATAGCATTTTTAAGCCAAATCTTAATATTTTCAATGTTACTGAACATATAATTTGTTTCAAGGAGGTTGTTTATTTTATCTCTTATACTTTTATCTTCTTTTAAAGAGAGTATGAGGTTTATCCATAAATGTTCATTTTTTGTGTATTTTTCAGTTAATGTTAAGCAAGCTGTTTTTTGATTTGTTATAGGGTCAAATTTACCAATGGCCAAGTAGTTTATAATTTTTAATAAGCAAATTTCTTTAAAATTTTCTCTTTTAGAAAAAACTGGTTTCTCTAAGATTTTTAATGAGCTTTCGTATTCACCTTTTAAAAAATAAATAAGAGCTTGATACCTGTCTTTAATGGCCGATATTTGAGTATCGTTGTTTGGTATTTTTAATAAAAAATAATGCGCTTTTTCTATATTTCCTTCAAGTAGGTAGTTTTTCGCCTTAAACAATTTAAAAAAGGGTTCATTTAGTTCTAATTTCTTATTAATCCTATACTCATCATAGGATCCTGCAATTGAGTTGTAAGATACCATGGAAAAAATGACCACTAAAATAACATGTAATTTCATAATGTAATTCTATCGGCTTAGATGACCGATGTTTTTATAAGTTTTAATTATTAGAGAAGAATATGCCTATTATAATTCTTATTTTTTCTATATTTTCCTTTGGTAATGTCATGGCCCTTACTCCATTAGAAAGCCTTACTTTAGGAGATTTCTCAAAAGAACTGGGCGGAAAAAGTAAAAATCCATTGAATAATATTTTTGAAGTCTCTGAAAGAAAATCTAGAATTCAGTTTAAGAGGCAATTGTCTCTTTATCGTGGAATGGTAGAAGAAGGTGAAAATTTAAAAAATTATTGTGATATACAATTTTCTACATCATATCCCCACCCATGGGATAGGGATACAACGAAGCGATCATTTTTATCCACTTTGCAATATATCGGTATCGATCTTACCTCTATGGCACTTCCTGAATATGCTAAGTATTTTAACTTTAAGAAAGAAAATTATGAGAACCTTGTAAACTATCTCGTTGATGGATACTGCTCGGATAACCTAAGCATAATAAGTAAAACTCAATTAAAAAAAGCAATGATTAACGAGTTTGATAAAAACTTATCTTATGCATTACCAACACTTTCAAGTAACCCTTTATTTCCCAAAAAATTTAAAGAAAAATTTATGGAAGATGATGTAATGAAAAAAGAGTTTGGACTTACATTAAATATATTTAAATCCATGTGCTCTTGGGGTGCCAGCACAGGGGATTTAAGGCTTATGACTCCTTTTGCAAAAAACCCGACGATAATGGCCTACGTTATCTCGCATCTATCGAGTTATGAATTAAAGTGGAACTCTCTTAATAACGTAATATCAAGGCATGATAAAGGCGATACGGTAAAGGTTTTATGTAATAATCTTATATGTCGTAAAACATCAGCAATTGATTTTTATAAAAAAATTCCTCGTATGCTGGGTACTCAGTCAATAGAAGAAGATATGAAAAGACTATATTGTGAGGATTTCTTGTATAATGACTTTAAAGTATTGAACCAGCCTCCTAAAATAAAAAAGATTATGACCAAGTTTTCAACATATGATTTCAATCTGTTGGTTAATCATCTTACATCTCTTATTTCGGGTATCCCAGAATTCCTAAATTGGGTAGATAAACCAAATGATCTTGTAGATATACTACGTTTTGGTATAGATGATCTTTGGTACAACTGGGCGAAGAATGAAGTCGAAAGTAACAAAAATAGGCAGTTTTATTTTGAAGAGCCTTTAACAATAGAACTTGTAGATAAAAATATTTTTTTCGATGAATACACGCCTGACTTTAAAGCAGTTTTTGATATAAATCTAGGTGAATTTGATCGCGCTATTCAGAAGGTTGGTAAAATAGACGCTTCTTTTTTTGTTAGTGTTGATAAAGGTTTTGTTAAATATATAAGAGAATTGTTTAAAAGAAATCATTTTTATGAAGAAACTTTAAGAAAAGAAGCCTATAACTCATTAAAAACGAGATTGAGAGATCAAGTTAAATTAAATAGGGCCAAGTTTGAGATACCTCCGTGGAAAGGACCGTTAGAAAGGCTAATTGCTAAAAGTCTAATTGATCAGTTCGTTTCATATCGGGGAGATCTATTTAAAAAAGATTTAAAAGGTCAATTTAAAATCCCTATTCAATTAAATTATGGTTTGTTCGCTTTGAAATATATTAGATATAAATATAAAATGAATAAATCAAAAATGAGGCTGAGTGAAAGTAACCTCATTACGAAAACTAAGAATTAATTACTTCAAGAACTTTATTTTGAAATTGTTCAGGAATCCACAGCTCAAAGTAGATTGTTCCACAAAATGACTCTAAGGGAATGACTACAGTTATACCTTTATCATATATTTTATAGGTTTGATCTTTGAATTGTATCTCCTGATTTTTATTTAAGGTCTCTGTGACATCACCAGGGATTTGTTCTGATATTGCAAGATTGAGATGACTATACTTTTTAAGAAGCTCTGAAATCTTTTGATTAACAAGATTATGGATTGTAAAGTTTTCTGTTTCAGAGAGTTTTTCATGAGCGCCAACGGTAAAACTAACGGAGAGGTGAAAGAAAATATCTTCATTTGTTAATAAGATGTTTAATGTTTTATCACCAAGGTAATGGTTAGAATCTACTTTATCCTTAATGAATATTTTTTCTCGACTTGAAGGTAAATTGTAATCGACAAGAATATCTAACATAAAACGACCAACGAGCTCTTTTATGAAATTACTTGGTTGGTATACTTTTGAGTTCTTTATGACCTCTATGGAATCAAGAAGATCAGTCGCGGTTTCAAAATCATCAAGCCAGTTTTTTGCAAGATTATCACATGCCTCTTCATTATTACTTAGTATTACGATGCATTTTTTTTGATCAGTTAATAGAATGTTAAGGGTTTTTAAGAATTGAAAAAAGCTATCTTTTATATTGGCCGCAAGAGCAAGGTTTACAATGAGATGGTTCTTTTTCTCAATGAGGCTACGAATAGATTTGTTTATCGCGGTAAGATCTGTTTCGTTAAAATCACCAACAATATTCATAAGACTGTATTGTCCGCGCTCATTAACCTTTATCATTTTTTTTCACCAATTTGGATACTTGTGACTTTAAAAATGCCACAATTTTTTTCTTTTTTAGCTTTTTAGCAACGTCAAAAGCACTTCGACCTTTTTTTGTTTTTTCAAAGGGGTTTAGTCCAAGAGCAACAAGAACCTTGATTGATTCGAGAGCATTTTTTGAAATAGCAACAGTAAGAATGTCTTCGCCATGGATCTGTATATCCATCCTTGCTCCAGCACTGACGAGTGCCGTAATACATTTGGGTCGGTTTTTTAGAACGGCCAGTGATAAGGCAGTATATCCTTTTCCTGTCTTTACATCTAGCTCACTTGTATTTTCTGCTAAGACTTTTACGGCCTTAAGGTGACCAGTTTGTGTTGCATACATCAAAGCATTATATCCGTGAAAGTCTTTCAAGCTTGTTTCGGCCCCACTTTTGAGTAAAAGATCGATTTGATCCATATCACCTTTACTAGCTGCAATCATAAGGTGAGTTTGACCTCTTTTATTTTTTTCATTAACTTTTTCTTTGGGGATCAATTTAGATTTATCTAGATCGACATTGACTTCATCATCCGAGTCAGACTTTTTACTTTTCTTTTCAGAAATTGTTTCTTTGGCATCATTATCATCAGAGAGTCTTTTACCACGTACTACCTGTGTTTCTTCTTTTTCGTTACCGTCATCTCCTTTGACGAGATTTTTTGCGTTGCTATCATCTTTACTGTCTCCACCTTTAACAACATATTTGGCATTAGTAGAACTTTGTTCTTCGGCCTGTGTTTCCGAACCCTTTACGGTTACAGAGTTATCGTCACCTAATTTTTGAGTTACTTCTTTGATCCTTTTGTCTTCGGGCCCGGAGTCTTCTGTTTCGGAAATAGTGAACTTATTATTCGGATTCGTCGTTTGCTCTGCTTCTAAGCCGTTTTTAAGGTCTTTGTCTTTTTCAAAAATATTAGAGACCTTAGTGCTTTCAGTTACCTTTACTTCATCTATATCTTTGATTGAAACAGTGTCTTTTACTTTTATGTCGGGTAAGTTTGGTTCATTGGAGTCTTCATTTTCCGAAACAACATGTTTAGGGCCATTGGATAAATCTTCTTTATTCTTACTAGAGGAGTTACTTTGTTTTTGTTCAGAAATTTGTGGCGTATTATCTTCTTGAGATAATGGTTCTGATTTTTTTGCAATACGATTTTCTTCCTTTTCTTTTTTTGTCTGAGGTCCATCAGAAATTTTGTTTGCGGCCTCAATTTCTTGCTGCTCAGCAGGAGAACTGGTCTGCTCAATGGCCATCTTCTTATTTTCTTTAAGGATTTCTTTGAATTCGTTAGGTGTAATTTTGTCTTCAGGTATAGTTTTGGGATCAATAATTTTCTCTTTAAAATCACCAAGTTTTTCAATCCCATTTTCGAGTTCGGATTGCATTTGCTTAAACTCATCAACGCTTAAAGATAATTCATCTTCTTTTTCTGTCTCTACTACCTCTGGGGATGAATCTTCGCCACCTTCACTAACTTGCTTATGAATAGTTTTTGGCGTTTCAACTGATTCGCTCTTTTCTTTCGTATCAACTGATTTTACTTTGAGTGCTTGATTACTATTATCATCAACACTGTCTAATTTTTTTACTTTTATATTGCCATTATCTTCTTCTTGATAACCTTCAGACTTTGTCGACCACTGGTCCTGGGTTTGATCTGGTGACATTGACCCAACGACTTTCTTAGTTTTTTCATCCTGATCACTTATTGTTTGACTGCCAACAAGTTGAGATTCCTCCTTTAGCTCTGGCATGGACTTTATTTTTATGGAATCACTACGGGCCTCATCTTGGGCCATGACTTTTTGTCCAGGATCAGTTTCATCGGCACCAGTTCTTTCAGATACCTTCGTTGATGCACTTTCTTGCTTTTGTTGAGTTGACGGACTTATTTTTTCATCAACATTATTATTGGCCCTAGTTTTTAAAATTTCTCCAACTGCCTCTGGATAGGCCTTAACTTGTTGTTTAAGTTGTTCAACTTGTTCTTTATTAAATAAAGATTTGATATTTTCTAAGGAGAGGTACTTAATGGTATACATCAAAGCACTCATTCCAAAGTCATCCTGAAGATCGAGATCGGCCCCATTATTGAGAAGAAGTTGAATGACCTTGAGGTGCTGGTTCATTATGGCATGCATAATAGGGGTTCTTCCAGAGTCGTCCTTATCGTTTGGCTCAGCACCGAAGCATAATAAAAGATTTACATTATTCTCATTGCCCAAAATTGAGCAAATCATTAAAGGCCCTTCACCGCGCATATTTGGTGTATTTGGTCCAGCTCCGCAAGATAAGACAAAATCAAATATGGCAGACTGATTAGTATAGGCCGCTCTAATTAGAGGGGTATTGCCTTTGCTCATGGCATTAGGGTCCGCCCCCTCCTTGGATGATTTAATGAACTCGCTCAAGTCCAGCTTATCATCTTCATTAATTTGTATACTTTCTACATTTGTCATAAATTATTAAAAATATTTCTTTATTTTAATGGTTTTATGTGTTTTTTTCTATAGCTGCAGAATGAGTAAGAAAAAAGATACCGAGATATTACCGTCCCAAAACAAAAGAATTGATAAGAAAATTCTTGAGGATATTGTTGTTGAAACTACATCCGATAAAGAAGGTGATCACAAGACTTTGGTGCCGGCACAAGAGAAGCTTCCAAGTAAGCCAACTGACTCGACTGACCCTCTTACCCTATATATACGCGAAATATCACGTTACCCCTTATTATCACTTGAACAAGAAAATGCTTTAATTCAAAAACTTGAAGAAAGTGGAGATATTGAAGTGGCCAAAAAGTTGGTTCTTCATAACTTAAGGCTGGTGGTTAAGATTGCGATGGAGTTTAGGAACTCGTATCAAAATGTTATGGATCTCATTCAGGAAGGGAATATTGGCCTTATGAAGGCCGTATCCAAGTATGACAGTACTAAAGGGGCAAAGCTTAGTTATTACTCTTCGTGGTGGATTAGGTCTTATATTTTAAAATTCATCCTTGATAACTTCCATTTGGTAAAAATTGGTACGACCAATGACCAAAAAAAGCTTTTCTATAATTTGATTAGGGAGAAAAATAAGCTTATGGCTATGGGCATTAACCCAAACCCTAAATTATTGGCAGAGAATTTAGGTGTTACAGAAAAGTCGGTAAAGCTTATGGATAGTCGGCTTGGGCCACATGGTGGTGAAGTCAGTATTGATGCGCCGAGTAAGGCGACAGAAGGGGCGACCCGCTTCTCCGATACACTAACTGACTCTGATCAGCCAGAAATTGATGAGCTCTTGGCACACAATGAAGGGCTAGACCTGCTTAAAACCCATCTCCATGGCTTTCTAGCGAATTTAAAGCCCCGTGATAAAGAAATCTTTAAAAAACGACTACTTAGCGAAACTCCTTCTTCTTTACAGAGTATTGCTGATGAGTACGGCGTTTCTAGGGAGAGAATTAGGCAAATTGAGGTCCGTCTCATTGAAAATTTAAAGGTTTACATGTCCGATATTATCAAGTAATAGATTGTGTTAAAGAATATTAGCGCCTATTCCTAGGTTTTGGCTTGGGATTTGGTAAGGAGAAAATTAATGATTACAAAACAAGAAACTGAAGATCTAGTTAAAAAATTTGGTAAAGGATCTAACGATTCAGGTTCAGCATCCGTTCAGGTTGCCATTTTAACGACTAGAATTAACAACCTAGCACCTCACTTTAATAAGTTTAAAAAAGATAAGCACTCTCAAAGAGGGCTTTTAAAAATGATTGGTAGAAGAAAGGCCCTTCTAAAATACATCCAGAAAAAGGATCAAGAAGGATATACCAACCTCATTAAAGAGTTAGGTCTTAGAAAATAAAATAAATAAAGGGAGTCGACTGACTCCCTTTTTTTTGTATAATTAGAGGGAAGAATTTTAAGAAACGGGTCCTAGAGATATTTGAGATTATTTTTATAAAAGTGATTTGAAATATCTTTTGAACCCTCTCTTCAGGTTCTGATCCCCATTAACCTTTTACTATAGCTACGACTATGTGGAGTAATTTATGTTAAACAACAAAAAAGAGTACAAAATTAATTTTGGTGGTGAAGAAATCACAATTGAAGCAGGAAGAATGGCAAAACAAGCCGATGGTTCTGTTCTTGTTTCATCTAATGGAACGCAAGTTCTCGTAACTGTATGTTCGGCCAGTAAAATGGCACCAGGGCAAGACTTTTTTCCTCTTATGGTAGAATACGTGGAGAAATTTTATGCTGCTGGAAAGTTTTTAGGCGGCTTTATGAAAAGAGAGGCCAAGCCATCAACACAAGAAACTTTAAATGCAAGACTTATTGATAGACCTCTAAGACCTCTATTTCCTGAAGGATATATGTTTGAAACAGTGGTAAGCTGTACTGTTCTTTCATACGAAGAGGCAGGAGATCCTGAAGTTCTTGCTGCTATTGGTGCTTCAGCGGCCCTTACTATCTCTGATATTCCTTTTGATGGGCCAATCGGTACATGTAAAGTAGGAAGAATTAATGGAGAGCTTGTTCTCAACCCAAAACATTCAGAATGGAAAGATAGTGATCTTGAGATGGTTGTCGCCGCTAGTAATGATGCTATTTTAATGGTTGAAGGTGAAGCGAAAGAACTACCAGAAAGCGATGTTTTAGCAGCTATTGAATTCGCTCATAATAATATTAAAGAGGTGTGTGCCCTTATTAATCAAATGGCCAAAGAAGTTGGAAAAGAAAAAAGAGTTTTTACACCTGATACTCCAAACACCATGATCATGGATAAAGTAAAAGAGATGTTTACTGGTGATGCAAGAAGTGCTCTTGAAGTTGTTGATAAGCTAGAAAGACAAAAAGCTGTAAAAGCGATTGAGAAAAAGCTTGAAGAAGCAATTAAAGAAAACCCTTCTGCTTTTGGTCTAGAAGAAGATAGTAATTTTGGAAAAGAGGCTTACTCTGCTATTGATGGTCTTCTTTATACGATGATGAGAACAGATATTCTTGAAGATGAAAAAAGAATAGGAAGTAGACCAGTTGATAAAGTTAGAGAAATTGAAACTGAAGTTAACATCTTAAAGACGCCACACGGATCTTCTTTGTTTACAAGAGGAGAAACACAGGTTCTTGCTACAGTTACTCTAGGTGGGGCCAAAGGCGAGCAAATGGTAGACCGTATTGTTGGTCAACATTACGACCCATTCTATCTTCACTATAACTTTCCTCCATTCTCTGTTGGGGAAGCAAGAGGTAAGTTTAATGTAGGACGTAGAGAGCTTGGACATGGAAACTTAGCGGAAAGAGCAATCAAAAATGTTTTACCTGAAAGAGATGACTTTAGTTATACAATAAGAGTCGCTTGTGAAGTTCTTGAGTCAAATGGCTCTTCTTCTATGGGATCTGTTTGTTCTGGTTCAATGGCCTTAATGGACGCAGGTGTTCCTTTAACCTCACCAGTTGCTGGGATTGCGATGGGGCTTGTCCAAGAGGGAGATAAGTATAAAATTCTTACGGATATTTTAGGTGACGAAGATCACCTAGGTGATATGGATTTTAAAGTTGCCGGTTCTGATAAAGGAATAACGGCCATTCAAATGGATATAAAGATCAAAGGTCTTTCTTATGAGATCATGGAAAAAGCTTTGGCCCAGGCCAAAGATGGAAGACTTCATATCCTTGAAGAAATGGCCAAAACAATTTCAGTTGAAAGAAAAGAGTTCAAATCAGGTGTACCTAGAATGGAAACTCTAAAAATTGATACAGATAAAATTGGTGCTCTTATAGGTCCAGGTGGTAAAAACATCAAGGCCCTTCAAGAAAACTATGAAGTATCTATTGAATGTGATGATGAAGGAAACGTTAAAGTGATTGGCGTTGATAGAGATAAGTTATTAGCTTGTAAGGCCACGGTGGCCCTTCAAATTCAAGGACCAGAAATTGGTAAGGATTATGATGGAAAGGTAATGACGATTAAAGATTATGGAGCATTTGTTGATATCGCTCCAGGTGTCTCTGGTCTTGTTCATGTTTCTGAAATCGCTAACGAAAGAGTTCAAGATATAAATGAATATGTCGCTGAAGGTGATAATATGAAAGTTAGAGTTCTTGAAATTGATCGTATGGGTAGAATTAAGCTTTCTGCTAAAGCAGTAGAACCTGTAAACAAAAAGGCTTAATCAAATGATCGACGTCAAGATTAAAACCTTGGCCCATTTCGACATCAAACTCGGCCTACCTAAGTACGAAACACTTGGGTCTGCCGGGGCCGATATTAAGGCCAATCTAACAGATGGTAGTACCCTTGAGCTTCATCCAGGTCAAAAGGAACTTATTCCAACAGGTTTGTCCTTTGAAATACCTTTTGGCCATGAAATTCAAGTGAGACCACGAAGTGGACTTAGCTTTAAAACTGGACTCATGGTTGTAAACTCACCTGGAACTATTGATAGTGATTACCGAGGTGAGCTAAAAATAATTATCGCTAATATGGGTGATAAAACAGAGTTGATTAAACACGGAGATAGAGTCGCGCAAATCGTTCTTGCACCTGTTACTCAAGCACGTTTTATTGAGACAAATGAATTAACAGAAACGACTCGTGGAAAAGGTGGATTTGGATCCACAGGTGTATCTCTGGGAGGATAATGTGGATTTAACTCTTCCTTATAAAAAATGCAAATCAGCTCAAGAGGCCTACTCAAGAGTTAAGAATAATCTGACAGAAGACTATATTCAAAAGTTTAAAGTAAAGGCCAATATTTATTACCTTGATCATAAATATGAAATCGAGGGAACAGGTAAAGGATTTAACCTTCGCTTGGTTTTTAAAGAAAATAGTTGTGAACTTCAAATGAAGCTTTCACTACTACTTAGACCAATTGGAAAACAGGTCTTGAATTCTGTTAAAAAAGAGCTTCAGGGGCTTATTTAATGAAATTAACAATACTACCATCTGGTGACACTATAGAGGTTTCTAAGGACCAGGATATTCTCTCAGCTCTTACTGATAAAGGCTACTATGTAAAATCAAGTTGTGGCGGCAATGCTAGCTGCTCTGATTGTATTATCAAAGTTGTTTCTGGTCAGGATAATATGGAGTCTCCAACGTTTGAAGAAATTAAGTTTCTAGGAAATGTATTTCATATCACAAAAGAGAGAATGAGCTGCCAGGCCAAACTATGTGGTGATGTTACAATTGATATTTCTGCTCATGATAAAGATAGAGATATGGAGAGTCTTAACAAAAAGACTAATCAAAAGTTCACCAAGCAGGTTAAAGTTAGAAAAAAAAGTGAACAGGATGCTGAAAGCAAAGAGTCTGAGCAAAAAGACGTTGAGAAACCGAAAAAAGAAGGTGGTATGAAAAGACCTAAGCCTTTTAACTACTCTAATGATGATTCTGAAGATTAATTAATACGATTCTAGAAAAGATTTAAGGGCATCAAGCTCAGTTTTACTTGAATGCCTATCGAGGATAAGGTGCCCCTTATTATGATGGGCCAGAAGAAGGAAATGACCTCTATTTTGAAAGCCTTTCATATTAGGATTATTTTTAATCTTGGCGATATTGGGGCTCTCCAAGTTTTGAATTACTTCTAAACCCTTCGTAAGATCAATTACTTTTTTAGAAAAGGTGATACCAAACAGGTGTCTAGTAATTTGAAGTTTTGCACCTTTTTTCATTATTGTTTTTTTATAAAACCACATACTAGTCATAATCAAAGGCACAACAAAAAGCACGGCCCAGACGGACAAAGCAAGCAATTGGTTAACCCAATCTTGAGTCTGATAAAGCTTAATAATAAGCTTATGGCTTGCTGCTGCTAGGATGAACAACGTTGACATGATGGCAATGTAATATAAGAAAAAAAGCTTTGGTAAATTATAGGATTCTATTTTTATAGTGCTAGGACCTAGCTCATCAACTTCTTGGACAAGAGGATATTCTTCTTTAGAAAGAGGGAGAATATAGAGTAGGCCCATATTAATTAGAGGAAGGGAAAATTAAAATTTCCCACCTCTTCTGCTTTTTCTAGCTTCTTTAACTTTTCTTTTTTGAGCAGCTTCTAATTTTTCTTTCTTTCTAATAGAAGGCTTTTTGTACTCTTTTCTTTTTTTGTACTCTTTTAGAATTCCGGCCGCTTCACAAAGTCTTTTAAACTTTTTAATTCCTTTTTCTGCAGGGCCTAAAGTACTGTCGATAACAACTTTAATCGTTGAACTTTTCATGTCTCTCCTAGATTTTAAAACTAAATCAGTAAGGCTTTCTAAACTAATTTAAAAGACAGGTGGCGTCAAGTAGTTAGAGTAAGCCTATAATTTTCGGGAATTTATAACCAAAGTAGACCAAAGTGTCTATTAACTTTTTTGTGTTGCGCATTGCGTTTGTCAATTTAAG
>Ga0055584_100001356_pt1 | contig 24111 bp, 15 predicted proteins | sample OSDHelmetaG_FD_58716 | JGI IMG/M metagenome (GOLD analysis project Ga0055584, IMG submission 58716) | Pelagic marine sediment microbial communities from the LTER site Helgoland, North Sea, for post-phytoplankton bloom and carbon turnover... | ecosystem: Environmental > Aquatic > Marine >...
CTTGTGAAGGGCGATCGATAGTTTGGGAGCTACGCAAGAAATACTCGAAGTAAAACGACGAAAGCCTATCCCATAGTAACCGCTGACGTGATCATCACCAACTCCGCCAATCCAAGTGAAACGATCGCCAAGCTTGGCTCGGATTCGTTGCAGCGACTTTAATTCACCCTGACCATCCTTCCAGCCCCATAGGGTTGGTATTTCTTCCGCCACTCTTTGAGCCTCATCAACACTCAAACGAAACCAATCCCTCGTATACAATATAAGAGGCAGGGAGGTTGCCTGAGAAATACATTTCAAGTACGCAAGCAATCCTTCGAAACAAGCATTTTGATAGTAGGGAGGAAGAATCAAGATAGCAGACGCACCAAGTTTTTCAGACTCGGTCGCCATAATTTGAGCGATGTGAGAACCGTAACCCACTCCAGCAATAACCGGCATCTGCCCATTCGCGGCTTCAATCGCGGAGCGCACAACGGAAAGATATTCGTCTCGGGCAAGAGAATAAAGTTCACCAGTTCCACCAGCTGCGACGAATGAAGTAAAGGGTTCCGCCAAAACGATTTCAAGGTTCTTGGTGAACCCCTCCAAATTCAAAGAATAATCGGATTGAAAAGGGGTCACCGGAAAACCAATCACTCCCTGAGGAAGCAGTTCTTTAAGTGGGTTTTCTTTCATCAAATGCAAAAATTCAAAGCAAGGTTGTTATATTTTCTGACAATGATTCGTTTCGATATTGAGGCAAGAATGTTTCTTGACCATATCCCGATAAAAATAATCTTTTTGAATCACCTAGAAGCCTTCTTTGTAAAACTATAAAACTGAACAGGAAGAAGAGAAAAGCCGTTTAAAAAAGAAAGTTTGGGAATGAATAGGCGAAGGTAAGAACCGCAAGCATTCCAACAACCCCTTGCAGTGCGATTACAACAGAAAAAGTCTGCAAGGTCTCTTTTTCGGTTAGTCCTGCCAATTTTCCCACTACCCAAAAGCCACTGTCGTTCATCCAAGGAATAGGCTTAGCCCCACAACCTATGGCAAGTGCAAGGTAGACTGGGTGAACCACCAAACCTTGGCTAGCGAGCCCGCCCACTATTCCAACGGATGTAATCATGGCGACCGTTGCACTTCCCTGGGCAATGCGTATTGCCGAAGTAGCAAAAAACGCAAGTAAAAGAATGGCCATCGATCCAAGTTCATTGCTGGTGGCAAATGCTCGGATATCCAAGCCAAGGGATGTCTGTTGCAAAATGCCACCAAAAGCACCTCCCATCCCCGTGATCAGAATGATCGTTCCAGCGCTCTTGAGTGATTTTCGAACTGCTTCTCCAACTTTAGGCCCCCGCGAGACAGGGGAGCGCAACAAGAGCAAGAGGGACAAAACTGCACCGATCGTAAGGGCCAAGTTCTTGTCTCCGAGAAAACCCATGACGCTCCGAAAGGAAAGAAGAAAGGTTCCCTCGGAATCGATGGAAATTTGACGGAGGATTGAATCACCCGCAATAAGTAAGACGGGGAAGGCAAGCGGAGAAAGGGAAAAAAAGAGACTAGGGAGTCCGGAATCTTTGATTTCAGCGACTTTCGAAAAGATGCCCGAGTCGGATTCATCCATTGAACGGACTTCAATGGGGAATTTCTTATTGAACCATCGTGCGTAGGCAAAGGCTCCTGCCATGCCGAAGGAACCAACGAGTAGTCCGCCAATGATCATTCTTCCCAGATCTACTCCAAGTTCACCCGCGACCAGTAATGGTCCAGGGGTTGGAGGCACGAGGGAATGGGTCATGGCACCACCCGCCACGATTGCCAAAACATACAGCAGGTAGTTTTTTTTGGTTTGTAGAGCAAGCGCTTTCGCCAATGGAACCATAAGGTAGAAAAGAGTGTCGAAAAACACAGGAATCCCCAATAGAAAGCTACTTCCAGCCATAGCTTCGGGAGCCCGCTTCTCGCCGAATAGGGAAAGGGATGAACGAACAATACGCATGGCTCCACCACTCTCCATTAAGCAGGTGCCTATAATCGCGGCCATGGCAATAAGTATCCCGACCTTTCCACAAGTCCTTCCGAAACCATTAGCAATCCTCTTGCCAATGCTTTCATCAGCCAAAACTTTTGCTCTTTGTTGAGATTCTTCTTTTTCCTCGGTGAAATGTCTCTCCAGGTAAGAAACCGGCGTGAGGCTCCCCACGACAAAAGCAGCCAAAGCCAAGGCAAGAAAGGCATGCATGCGGAGCCATACGATACCTCCAATAACAAGAAGCAGACCAAGAACAAGTAGCAGAAGGGGAGATATCACACCAAGAGAAGCAAACTGAGTAAGGTATTTTTAGTCATACTTAGAATGTACTTTTTCCTACAACTCACCACCTGTCTGTATGGGTTTCTCCTTGAGAATTGGCGTAGAGACACGAGAAAGGCCAAAACCTAGAGTGCTCTGCATAGGTGAAGAGAATTCCACGATTCGACTGACCCGAATACGCTTTCTTTGCATACCAATGAAATACATCCCGCGAAGTTCAGGTGAATAAGGCCATTTTCTAGAGAACACTTTTTCATATTTTCCATTTTTCGGCAGGTACGCCGAAAGCTCCATAACCTCACCTTTTTTGTCCTTGGTACTTGCTTTGACTTTCTCGGTCTTTCCGCGTGAAAGAGTGAATTTAGATTCCCCAAAAACTAAGCCAACAGGTGAGGCGAGCTGAGAACTGAAGGTGAAATGTCCTTTAGGGATTGTCTTCTCGTCGAAGGAGAGGTTCCGAACCTTCCAATTTGCTTCTTCTGCTGAAGGGGTAAGTAGAAGAAGAGAGTCACTGGGTTTTCCAGAAGAAGAAGCCAAACGAATCTTAGAAACCGATTCATAGGGGTTTTCTCCTTCATCAAATTCATAAGGCTCTTTTTGCCTAAGCAAATTCAACTCGCCAAGCCCGTAAAAGGAACATTTTTTGGATGGCATCCCCGATGAAACCGTAAAGGGAACAATCGTAGCATTTTCCTCAAGCTCATTGCCCCAAGGCGCATAAGCCAGATTCTGACTTCCTTGGGTATTCCATAACATGATGGAAAAAAGCGCTTGGGGTGAAGGCTTCTCGACTTTTTCTTGCGAGGAAAGTACCGAGGTCAGAATAAATGACAAAAGGATACAGCATCTCATCCCAACACCTTAACGAATTGCCGGGTGAAGAGAAGTCTTGTTTTAGACTTCGTTTTCCCGCAACCAACGGAATTTTATGATCTTGAATTTCCGACCAAAACGCTGGTTGATCCCTTTACGTGAAATATCCTTGTCTGAATTGGAGAGGTCTTCCTCGTGTGGGTCCTGGTTTAGTTTGCGATCGGTTGGTAGACCGACGGCATAGCGATCTCTTGCTCCAGTGTCTCCTACCCCTGGTAAATCTGGACCCGCTTCGATACCATTGGTTATGGGCTGGATTTTCCCGGAGCTATCGGATTCCGTGCTGTTGCGGTTCAGATCAAGCCAATATTCGCTTCGATCATTCCAGATACCATCGAAATTGCGGTCTTCAAAAGGCTCATGAGGTCGGTGGTGGGCGGGATCAAGCTTGGACTTTACATAATCGGGTAGGCGTTGGACCGTCACTTCAATCCAGGAGCGCGAGGCCATTTGGTTACTTTCTCCGGCTGGGCTTTCGCCCATAACACGAATCGTAAAGGTATCGGAACGGGCGGCTAGGGAAGGAGCAAGGGGCGAAAGCACATCGGCTTGGGTAAGCCAACCAGGAATATTGGCCCCGGTGGCAACATTCTCAACAGCTAATAGACTATCCGGAGCTTCCCCAAAATTGAAGGCATTTTTGTAGACATCCATTTTCAAATTCATTCTCTCACGGGAAACTTGCATCCCTTGTTGATCAGTCCATTTCCTGTAGGGGCTTGGTGGGTCCTGAAGAACGGCTGGTATAAGAATAGGAGGAGTCGGAATCCAGTCGCCAACATTAGCCACGGTATCGTCTTTACGAAAAGCATTGTTGGTATCGATGTGATAACGAGTGGCTCGGACATTAATATTGGGGTCGGGGAAAAGATCATTTTTTTGAGTTACCCCGGCACCCCAGCCCTGCTTGAAGCTAAACCAATGCCCTGCTCTATTTCGGTCAGGATTCGCTACGCTTGGCTTGGGCACCGCAGACTGAAGAGTTCTTTGTAAGCTGATGGCATGGGTACCAAACTTAGAGTCGGCAGAAGCAGTACCATTGCTCTTGAACCCAACATAGTAAAATTCTTGCGTAGTCTTGGCTCTTGGTGGGCCAATATATCTTTTTTCAGGAACACTAGGAAGAGCGTAATGTTTGTATCGCTCCTCTTTTCCAGTCGGGGCGGGGAATCCGTCGGCGTTGACCCCAGCTTTGGCAATCGCAGCCTGCACGGGACCACGTAATCCCAAGACCGTGTCTCTAGTTTCCCTTGGCCACCTGTCCCGTGGTAACCAAACCAAGCTTTCGTTACCGGAGGCAAATGAGGTACGGGCTACCCTGCGATTCACAAAGTCAGAAAGCGACAAAAAGGGCCCTCGCAACTTTACTTCTTCGACTAGGTAGCGGGCCAAGTCCTTAAGTTGATCATCGGTAAGGGACGCGTAGCCTGACCAAACGTCTTCAGGAGAGGAGCTTTCGCCAATGACGCGTGGAAATGGGACTTTATTTTTGCCGTATTCCTTAAGGGAGGAAAGTTGACTTACCCATGCTTCAACGGAAGTTGAGTTTACATTAAACGCACCATTGAGCAAAAGATTCGAAGCGTTCGTCTGATGCCGGTGATCTTCTTCGAGTTGGGAAATACCATAACCATCCGGATTTTGATAAGGAATCAACCTTGGGTTTGCCGACTGCGTAGTGGACGAAGGGGAGGGACTGTTTCGGTCATCTCCGGATAAGAAGTAGCCGTCAAAAAGGGCTTGGTTCGCGTAATAACTTTGATCGAGAGTTACATTTTGGTGGTTGAACTCATTTTCGACATCACGAACAGTACCGGCACCGGTGTCCAAGTTAGCCAAATCCCAAGGAAAGAGCCGTACTGGAAAGTAATTTCCAGTAAATTGATCCAAATATTCGAAGCTGAATTTATTGATCAAGAAAGGAATGTTCATGTCTGGCTGAAAATCGATCCGGCGAACCCGGCCCCAAGTTTTATAGCGAGCGACCTGAGTCGTAGCGTAAGAATTTCCAACGATATAAGCGGGACCTTGAGAGTAGGGGTTCAAGTTGGCGTGCCTAAATTGCACTAGTGACAATAGTGGAGAACGGGGAACACCGAACATGATCGCAGAATCGAACGCCACTTGGGGCTCCATATCCAAGTTCTGATCCTCGTGAAAATGACCGATACAGTACTCACCTGAGCCATCCACCAAGGGGAAACAGGCACCGGAGACAAAGCTTCCTCCGGTCGTGCTCGACGATGTGAAATGTTTTGTGATGTTGAAGTCATCAAAGTCGGCAAATGGCTCCGAAGTTGGGTTGTGTACATTCCAACGATAAGGAGGTCTTTCTCTTCCAAGGTAGGTCGTGCCATCATCCATTTGGCCACCATAAAAACTCGTCCAGGTATTACAGGCTTTATTCCCACCCCCTCCTTTGAAATTAGTTGAGAAGAATGTCTCCATAGACCAGTTGTGGCCTGAGCCAGTTTGAAAACTTTCGACGAGAGACCGAGGGTTGAATTCATGAAAAACAATCTTGTTCGAGTTGCCAGGCAATTTCCATCGAAGCCTGAAACCATTCATTGGAGCTTTGTTTCCTGAAAGATTCATAAAACGACTCAAACCCAAATCCGAATTGGCATTGGCGTAATCAAGGAGGCCTGCCCCAAGACCAATCTGAAAAGATTTGCTGAATTTTTTGATTGGAAATTCCGAACTTCCTGATGCGAGATACAAGGTAATGCCCCTCGGAGAAGGAGTTCCACCTAACCCCGGAAGAATGTTTCCCTTATCGTCTATGTTTTCCAACTCGGCTCTTGAAATACCTTTGATGTGGGAGAGCCAGTGACGAACCGTAATCGGATCGCTACCTGGCTGAGTGTAGTCGGTAAAAAATTTGGCAATGACGGGAATTTCTGGACCCTTAACCAAGGGAATATCTAGGAGGCTTTTCGATCGGCCACTCGGATCATTCCTCACTTGACTGATCAAGTTCCAGTCGTAAGTTGCCCCCGATCCGACTGTGAAATGGGCTTTTTCACCAGGCGCTAGTTTGAGACCGCTGATACGAAGCCGCAAAGGAACCGCACCTGTGGCTCGGACGAACTGGGATCTACCTGGCTGTAGCTCGATCCTACTTTGGCGAAAAATATGGAATACGGGAATCTTACCGTTTGAACGGATCGAGGAAGTGTGACCAAAGAGTGGAGTGAAATTGGATTCATTCCGAAAACGGAAGAAAGTACGATGGTCTGGATTAGACATCATGCCTCTTTCTTGGTGCCTGACATCTTTAAATTGCTTACGCCAAAAGTCCTCGCGGTCACCGGTATAAATAGGTCGACGCCAAGGAGGTCGGGGGCCGCCTCCGCCTCCTCCGCCCGGTCTGCCTGGTTTCACAGGAGGAAACTTCGGAGGACGCTTGCCGCTTTCTCCAGGGTCCCATCTTCCGTTGCCATTTAAATCGATAAATGTAGGTGGCCAAATGGAGGCAAGAAGAGCCTCGTCTGGTTGGTCGAAATTGAATTCCGAACTACTGGGCAAACTCGAAGAGGAGGAAGAAAAACCATTAAAGCTCGTTGAGCTACCCGGTTTGAGTTCATGATTCCACCATTTCTTGAATATGTCCCAATCTTTCGTGTTGTAAGCTTGAATCTCGTTTTGGATAGGGACTTCGACAATAATGTCTTGCTCCATGGTCAAGGTTACATCGTAGGGGTTCCAAAAAGCAACTGAAGGCAGAACTGCCAAGCCTAGTTTGCCATTCTCAAAGAAAGGAGCTTGTCCGTACTTGATCTCAAGAAGGACGGGACTAACCGGGTGGTTGGATGGTTCCGGACGGTTTTGGATACCACGAAGGTAGTTGTATTGCTTTCTGATTTCGGCAGCACCCCCACGAGCATTACTAATCGCACCGTAGGGCCTTTTATCGAAGACCACTAAGTTGTCTCCCGTGCTCCTCGGGAACTTGTCGGGGTAGGCGGCACTGGGTTCACCACCCGTAGGTTCACGAACCGTCAATGAATCGTTCTCCACATTTTCATAGAGGTTGTGAAAATCACGAAGGACAGACCATTTAGGTCCAGCAGCAAGAACTCCGTAATCGTTGATATAGGGAGCACCTGCACGGTCAAGCCACTGATTCGCTTTAGCTTTTGAATTGGGATTAGGGATCGGTTCGCCTTGATATGAAGCAACGCCTCCAGGCCTCTCAACATGTGGACGTTGGCTAGCACCGACAACCTTGAGGTTCGGCTCGAATTCCTTAAGGTAGTGAACGCGCTCCTTGTAAAACCAACCACCGAATCCGTACTCATCGAACTGTTGATCAGACATTCCAAAAAGAGCACTTAAGTCACGCCTGAGTCCACCTGACCTAGAATCGGAAAGAACCCCGAAGGAATCAGCGGTCAGGGAATGAAAGTTGGCCGAAATTTTGTCATTTCGGACATTTTTGGTGTCATCCGAAGTAATAGCACTTTGATCGAAAACAGCAAACGAGGATGCATCAATGACTTGGGTTTGATTTTTCTCTGGATGAGCGAAGCCTAAGTCAAAACCCGTTGTTATGTTGGGAGACTCGGCAACCTGCTTTTGGGTGTTGGAAGAAAGCAGGTTAAGTTTGGCTTTTACTCCTTCGTCCCCAACCCAATAAGCGTACACGGCTGGTTTATCTTCCTTTTCCGAAAGAGCAAAAGATGTTTTCCTCACTTTCACCGGTTCGGCAATTAAGTGCTTCCTCCAGTCCTCTGGCTTCACACTTCCGTCTCGTATCCCTTTGTCGTATGTGTGCTTAAGCAAAGGGTTCTTGAGAATCCAAACCGTCTCGTTGGAATCTGTAGCACTAGTCGAATCGGGGTCAGGGAGACTAATCAAGGGATGATGATATGATCTTTCGGTCAGATTCTTTCCTAGTCCGAGAAGCTTGTCGGTCTTGACCACTTTTTCAAAATCAAGCCAGGCATTTGGCTCAGTGCCGTAAGGACTTGGACGGTCGTCGACAAAGATCCCGTCCGGCACATCAAGGAATTCGCTCAAGCTATCTCCAAAAGGACCGGATGATGAAAAAATACCCAGTTTCTTTTGATACCCCTCGTTCCCGCTCACCAACCAGGCAACTTCGACAGCAGGGTGGGAATCAAATCCACTATCGTAACTGGTGAACTTACTTGCCGAATTACCCGGTTCGAAGTTCATCGGAGAGGGACTGATGCCCGGGTTGTCCTTATCGTTGCTGTTAGCTGCTTTGTGCTTCCATACACCCGTCCAATATCTTTGACCAAAAGGCAGTTTATCTATTTCCCCATTTTCATTGAGGTCAATGCCTTCCGTAGAAGTGATGCTCGGATCATACTTAGTTTGAAGAAATTGATCCGTTGACTCAATCCTCTCGTCAAGCAAATCAGCTGTGCCGGAAATTCTCGTATCAGGGCCAAGGTGTTTCTGTAATTCTCCGATCGCAACCATCATTCCCATCTTTGCATTAGCTTGGGAAAGAACTCTTTGCTTGCGAAGTTCGGCCAAACTAAGGTCGGTACCAACCAGGCTCACGAGGGAAATGACGAGAAGAAAAACCAAGCTCATCAAGGCCAGGGCTAGAACTAAGGCAAAACCTTTCCTGTTGTCTTTAAGGGGCAAGGGTTTGCGTTTAGGGGAAAAGTCGTTCATGTGGCTTACCTACAAACGAAGCCATAGACCGAAAGAATGCAACTTTAAACTTTTGCGATTATCGCTGCGGGATCGCTTTTATATCCTCTTCGGAAGGCCAAAATTTTTCAATTTCTTCGATCGTGGGAATCTCACGGGGACGCACAATTCGAAAACCAACGAAGATCGCATCAGTATGGTACCACACACTCTTGGGAATTTGGGGGTCTTGCTGTTTCCACGCTTCCTCGGAACCCATCCGGGCAGCACTTCGGTGACTAGTTGCTCCATCATCCCATGAACCGCCCTTGACGGCCCTAGGATAAAGGGTATTGGGTGCCACCAGAGGGTTGACCTTAACCTTCTTAGGGATTTCGCTTGAAGGAGGAGCATACTGATCGAGCACCCATTCCCAAACATTCCCGTGCATATCATACAAACCAAAAGGATTCGGCGACTTTTGACCGATCTTTTGATATTTGAATCGACTGTTGCGGACATGCCATGAGTGGTTGGAGAGGTCCTTAGGATCGTCCCCGAAGCTGTATGCGGTTTTCGTTCCAGCTTTGCAGGCATATTCCCATTCGGCTTCGGTGGGCAGGCGATAAAACTTGCCCGTGCGGGCACTCAACCACATGCAGTACATTTTGGCCGAAAGTTGCGTCATACAAATTGCCGGATGCCCGCTTTTGCCCATACCAAAGGACATGTCGACATAAGGTGCAGTTGGTTTGGTCACGGCGTCAGCAAGACCATCGCCATCGCTCTTTTCGATTTTGTTATACTCACGGTTATCCTTATCGAGGTTAAGCATCCATAGCTCATACTCGTCCCAAGTCACCTCATACTTTCCCATCCAAAAGTCAGATACTTGGACGGGATGAGCAGGAAATTCGTTTTTGCCTCGGTTGGCATCATCGAGGGAACTCCCCATGGAAAATTGCCCGCCTTTAATCGGCAGCATCTCGAAATTCAAATCCGAAGTTTTGATTTCCTGACGGTATCCGTTGAATTCATCTTTTACCTTGCCAGCACTAAAGCCAAGCTCTCTGTAAAGATCTTTGGGCAACATTCCAAGAACAGTGAAATTTTTCTTTTTAGGGGAGAGCTTGGCAGATTCTGGCCAATCAGCACCTTCCTCTATCCATCGCCTCAGCATGAAAAGGTCGGTCGCAGATAAAGGATCGTTTCCTTCGGGAGGCATAAACATTTCGTCGTCTTGCGGGAGGGTGCACAGGACCCAGAGGTCGCTGTCAAGAGGTTCGCCGGGTGCGATTACCGTCTCAGAGGCAAAGGCATGCTCGAAAGAATCAAGCCTAAGCTTACCCTTCACTTTATCTTCGTAGTGGCAGGCTACGCAGTTGAGTTCAAGGATGGGTTGTACATGTTCAACAAATTCAACTTGCTTCGGAAGCCGATTAAGGGGTGTCAGCTTTTCTTCATCAGGCCACTTCGCCCCTTCCTTGATCCAATCATTTAAAATTTTCTTCTCGAACTTCGTCAATGGATAATCTTTGTCGTCGTTCTTGATCGGTGGCATAACAAGATCGTCATCAGATGGCAGAGTCGTCGTCCAGTAAAGTGAACTGTCTTCCGGTTTGCCTGGCACAATGAGCTCATCTGCTGCAAACGCTGCTGCCTTCGTGTCTAGCTTTATCTTTCCTTTCGCGTTATCTTCTCGGTGACAACTTACGCAATTATGCTCCAAAATTGGTTTAACATCTCGGACGAAATCAATTTCACCGAAGACAAGGGGAGGGGCCGCAAAAAAAAGTGCTGCGAAGATAAAATTAACTTTGGGATAATTCATGAATTTGTATTACTAGTAAATATCGGAAACACTACAATATCTCAAAAATATACCCTCAAGAAAAGAATATTTCAAAAGATCCATCCGTTTTAATTATGAGATACATGTTTTTATTACTGTTTTTCCTGATCCAGCTAAAGAGCATGGGTTATCAAGTATTTGAAGAGGATTGTATGGGGGCTAAATTTATAATACTCATAGATGTGGACGATAAGCAGAAAGCACAAAGAGGAGCAACCGCTGCTTTCAGGGAGTGCAAAAGACTCAACATGTCCCTAAGTGATTACGAAAGCTCCAGTGAGCTTGTTCGGTTTTCAGAAAGTTCCCAATCCGGAGAAAAGTTCTCTCTCTCCAGCGACCTATTTGAGGTATTGAGCCACGGCCAAGCTTTAGCAAAGGAGACCAATGGTTGTTTTGACATCACGATCGGGCCACTATCTAGACTTTGGCGTGTTGCACGCTTTCGAAAAATAATGCCACCAGAAAAAAAGCTGACTGATGCACTCAAGAGAGTTGGTCATCAAAACCTTCTCCTTTCAAGAAAAGGCCTTACGGGGACTTTGAGCACTCCAAACATGGTTCTTGATCTGGGCGGAATTGCCAAGGGTTATGCGGCGGACAGAATGCTTGAAATTCTTAGAAGAAGGGGTTTGAGCAGATGCTTGATTGATGCTGGAGGCGATCTAGTGATAGGGAATCCTCCGCGTAACGCAAAAGGATGGCGCGTTCAAATAGGGGGGCGGAAAAACTCCGCCTTGCCTCTCCTTCAACTGTCTAACTTGGCGGTTGCCACCTCTGGTGATATTGAACAGTTCGTAGTTTTGAATGGAAAACGCTACTCCCATTTGATTGACCCTCGCACCGGACTTGGCCTCACATCACAATGCCAAGTTACGGTTCTAGCAAATACCGGAATGGAAGCTGATTCGCTTGCCTCGGCTTTTCTTGTAATGGGTTTGAATAAATCAAAAAAGTTCCTCGAGAAGAAAAGTTCTATTAGTGCTTATCATCTTCGAAAAAAAGGCTCCGATGCGATCTTTACATATTTGTCCGTGGATGAAAGAAAATGATTTTCTCTTGTCATCATCGTGTTAATACTCCATTTTGAATCTTTACCCTCTATTTACTATGTCAAGAATTTGTGCAATAACAGGAAAAAGACCACGAGTTGGTGGTCGCATCATACACAAGGGCGTCAGCAAGAAAGCCGGCGGCATTGGTCTGCAACTCGTCAAAGTAAACAAGAGAAGGTTCAAACCTAACTTGCAACGTATTCGAGTAAAGTTACCTAGCGGACAAGTCAAAAGGATGTGGGTTGCAGTAAAGGCAATCAAGGCAGGTAAAATAGTTAAAGGCTGATATTGTCTAATTTCCTCTTTGCGGTTCCAGCATTCTACGGATGCCCGCGGTGAGTGACGAAATCAGCTATTTGCATCGCTATGATGGATGCATCAAACGGGAAAAAGTTTATGGCCAAAAATGGCTAAATCTCATTTATGCATCGCCGGTAGGATCTATTCCTCTTTGGATCGCAATTAAAAGAGCATGGTTTTCAAATTGGTATGGGCGAAAAATGAGCCGACCAGAAAGCAAAACAAAGATCCCTGGATTTATTCGAGAATTTGAGCTCAATGAATCTGAGTTTGCTTCTCCCACGAATTCTTTCGCTTCTTTCAACGAGTTTTTTTCCCGAACTCTCAAAGCAGATGCAAGACCCATTTGCGAAGGGGCTAAGAACCTTGCGTTTCCAGCTGATGGAAGGCACTTGGGGTTCTCGAACTTAGCTCTCAATTCTTCAATTTTCGTCAAAGGCCAGAGATTTGACCTACCAAGCCTTTTTCAATCAAAAGAATTAGCCAAGCCATATGAAAATGGATCGCTTGTAATAAGTAGACTGTGCCCGGTGGATTACCACCGGTTTCATTTTCCAACTGATGGACATGCGACGAAACCTCAATTGATCAATGGTTTTTTGTATTCGGTAAACCCTGTAGCCTTGAGAAAAAAAATTGCTATCTTCTGGCAAAACAAACGCTTTCTTTCTTTTGTAAATACGAAGAATGGAGGTCGGGTCGCTCAGTTTCTCGTTGGAGCAACTTGTGTCGGATCAGTTTCCTTTACTGCGGACCTTCCACATTCCGTAAGGAAAGGAGAGGAGTTCGGTTATTTTTCTTTCGGAGGATCTTCCGTGCTAACTTTATTTGAGGAAGGCAAGGTGTCCCTCAGTTCGGACCTTATAGAATACTCATCCAAGGGAATTGAAATGTACGCTAGGATGGGCGATCAAATGGGCTCATTTAAGTAAGGGCTCGACTCTCTTCTTGCGCCAAGTGAAGGATGGAAGTAGATAAAAGTATTAAATTTGTTTACTGATTGTAAAAAACGATGACTTTCAAGATCAATAAAAGAGGATTTACCCTTTTGGAACTATTGGTCGCAGTTTCAGTAACCGGCTTGCTCGCTGCGATGCTCTTGAACATAACTACGCAGGTCTTAACCACTCAAACTAAAGCCATCGGCGACTTGGAGACCAACCAAGCGGCCCAGTTCATTCTAGATCGTATTCAAGAGGATTTGCAATGTGCCGTTTACAGGAATGACGGAAATGTTTGGCTCGCGGCAACAATTTTGGAAAATACTGACAACAGTTCGGTTTGGCAACAAGGGGAGCGTGGCAAGCCTAACATGGCTTCCCTAAGAATAACTGCCGATGACTGGGAAGGTCCTGACGGCGAAGTCGATGATATTACGGAAGCAAATAATCAGTGGCCACTGATTGACTCGAGGTTTGGAATAGGAGGAACTTGGTTGCGCTTTTTTTCACAAGCACCCGAACTGGACCCCAAGGCCGAAAACTCAGGAGGGGTAAGAGCAATAGGATACCAAATCATCCGTTATGGATTAACTGGATCAAAAACATCAAAAGCACGATACCAGTTATTCCGCTCGGATGTCACTGCAACAGAGACCTTTGAAGCGGGCTATGATCTTGACCCCATCATTGGTGGATATGGCTCTAATGCACCAGATGGTGAACGGGTCCCAAAAAATATTATCAACCCGATATTCTATGACAGTACTGGTGCTTCCACAGATTTTTCCCTTGCTTCCAATATCATAGATTTCGGAATCCGTGCCTATTTGATCGATGAAAATGACGAAGGCACAGGTTACCTCAGGCAAATTTTCCCAGATGTCAATGACTCCTCCTCCGGAAGTGCACCGGGTTACGAATTGCTCTCCACGAGCAATCCTTCCGCAATCTCAAGAGGGAACCCTCATGCTTTTCCAGAAGTAGTTGATATAATGGTAAGAATCTTAACTACCGAAGGGGCTTCCGCAATTTCAGCTTACGAAGAAGGACTCATCCCCGTACCGGACGGATTTTCCGAAGAAGAATATTGGTGGGAATTAGCAGAGGGCAATTCCGAGGTTTATGTCAGGAGAATTAGAGTTCTTCCTTCCGGTATCTAAAGCATCGACACAACAACCTTAAATAAAACCTTTTTGCTTACGATACTTAAGGGGGGTGATACCCATTTGCCTGCGGAAGTGCTGAGTAAAGGAACTTTGATCGTAGAATCCGTTTTCTTTGGCTATATCCGATAGCTTATTGGAAGTAGTAAGTAAATCGTCGCAGGCCGCTTCAATACGCGTCCGTGTGATGAATTGCATAGGTGCAACGCCAAAAAGTTCAACAAAACCGCGGTGAAGTTTACGATGATTAAGCCCAGATATTTTGATAAGATCAGCAATCGCCAAATCCTTTCGGAAATTCTTCCGGATGTAGCTAACCGCCCTACCGATTTCATCATCCCGTTCCCACTTTAATTCTCCATCTCCGTAAGGGCGAACGGTTCCGATAATTCCAGTAACTGCACCTTGACTGTCTAGAAGCGGATACTTGTTCGTAAGATACCAATCGGGTAACCCTTGATTATTGAAAACCAGTTCAAGTATATTCAATTTTGGAGACTTACTTTCGATGACCAAACGGTCATCTCTTCGGAAATGCTCAGCCAATCGGGGAGGAAACAAATCGAAGTCACTCTTGCCAAACAACTCCTCCTCACTAGTTAAACCGAGGCGTGGTAAAAAACCTTTGTTAACAGCTACCAAACGATGATTTATGTCTTTAACAAAGAAAGAGACCCCAGGTATGTTTTCAAACAGAACTCCAATTTGTACGGAATCGCAGTCATGGGTAGCGAACCAATCAGTTAACATATTGTTGGAATAGGTTTTAGCAGGCATAAATGAAGTTTTAGATTTATGTTAATACTGCCAAAATAATATTATTACAATAACTTTCGTAGCAGGCAAACTCAATGGTACAAAACTGTACTCCTACCAGTAAAAATAAAACAGGGACAGGCGTATATCGCATAAGCCCCTGTTTTTTAATATATTAATGCGACATCTTGAAATATCGTTGTAAATCGAAAGAGAAAACCGTCATATATAGTAAATTTCAGCTAGTAACAGCGAAGGGTTATGTTTTTTTAAGAAATGACCAAAGCATTATCTTAACGGGAATCATTCCAAATTAAGCTTTTTTAGTTTTGGTCTGATTACAAAAGTACAATACCCTTGATTCGGGTTTTTCTTGTAATAATCCTGATGGTAATCCTCTGCGGGATAGAAAAAGGGAGCCTCGACAATTTCGGTAACTACAGGGTCGATGAATTTTTCGGTGAGCTTTTTCTTCCAAGCAACCGCAATCTTTTGCTGCTCCTTGCTTAAATACATTATTGTAGAGCGATACTGCGTGCCCTCGTCTGCGCCTTGTCTGTTCAAAGTTGTGGGGTCATGGCACTCTCCAAAAACAGAGAGGATTTTCCGAAAACTTATCACAGTCGGATCGTAAACAATCTTTATCACCTCCGCATGCCCGGTAGTACCCGTGCAAATTTGCTTGTAAGTAGGGTTTTTTATAGCTCCTCCGGCATATCCGGAAACAACTTCCTTTACCCCATCGAACATTTCGAAAACAGCTTCGGTACACCAAAAACATCCACCTCCTATGATTGCGACTTCTTCTCTCTTTGAAATTTCTTTGGATGACTTCGGGTTCTCGTTATTCATAATGGTTGGGGCTTTGCCCAAGTCTTGGTTTTCAATAGATAATTGTTCGTCACCTGTTTTGCATGAAGCCAAGGTCATCAACCCAAGCACGCAGATTCCTATCAGCATATTCTTCATTGTCCATACTCCTTTCCTGTAATCCATTCATGTCCATTTGTTAACAATAACTTATCAGCCGCCAAAGGCCCCCATGTCCCTGCAGAGTAGGTCTCTAACCCCCTTGTTCCTTGGTTTGCCCAATATTCCAATACAGGGCTAAGTAAACCCCAGGAAGTTTCGGCTTCGTCACCCCTTATGAAAAGCGTACCATCACCATTTAATGCATCAAGGATCAATCGCTCGTATGCTTCGGGAGTATTCGACCCAAAGGTAGTTTCATAACCAAAAGCAAGCTTGATAGGTTGTAGTTTCGTTTCCAGCCCAGGGGTTTTGGAATTGAGATAAAGTGTTATGCCCTCGTTAGGCTGGATTCTTATGACCAATAAGTTAGGCGCCACATTGAAACGCTTACCTTCGCCAAAAAGAATGGCAGGCGGTCTAGCAAATTGAACAACGATCTCACTCGCCTTCATTGCCAATCTCTTTCCTGAGCGAATATAAAAAGGTACTCCCTTCCATCTCCAGTTGTCCAAAGACAATCGCAAGGCAGTGTAAGTTTCGGTGAAAGAATCATCAGGAATTCCTTTTTCTTCCAAATAACCGTTGGCTCTTTTGCTTCCGACCAAGCCCTCTGTATAAACTCCTCTTACGACCTCCGGGTCGTCTCCCTCAAGAGCAAGGGGTTTTAAGGCTTTCAAGGCTTTTACCTTCTCGTCCCTAATGTCTTCAGGGTCAAGGGATGAGGGAGGTTCCATAGCAGTAAGAGCAAGTAGTTGCATGACATGATTCTGAATCATGTCACGCATGGCACCGCTTCTGTCGTAGTAACCGCCTCGACTGCCAACACCTAGATCTTCGGAAACCGTGATTTGGACACTCGATACATAATGCCGGTTCCAAACCGGCTCGAAGATCGCGTTGGCAAACCTTTGTACCAGCAGGCTCTGTACTGTTTCTTTGCCCAAGTAGTGATCAATGCGGAATACCTGTGATTCATCGAATCTTCGATTAATCACTTCATTGAGTTCATGGGCACTATCAAGATCTCTTCCAAAAGGTTTTTCGATAATTACCTTAGAGGCAGTATTTTGGCCTTTATGGCGCTTTGCCAATCCACTAGCTCCAAGATTCTCCAAGATGGGCATAAAGACTCCAGGGGGGGTAGATACATAAAAAAGACATTGAGCCGGCGAGCCGATTTTTTTCTCGATGGTGGTTATTTTCTGTTCAAGTTTCTCAAAACTTGCCAAATCATCGTAGGGTCCCGCATGAAAAGAGATATTGGACGACAAGGAATTCCAGGTTTCTTTTTCAATCTGTCTTCTCGAATATGACTCTAAAGATTTCCCTATGTATTCGCGAAAGGAGTCGACGCTCATTTCCGTACGACCGTAACCAATAAGATAGCATGAAGTAGGTAACAGTCCGTCTTTAGAAAGATTAAAGATAGCTGGCACTAACTTTCGTGCCGTCAAATCTCCGGACGCACCGAAGATCACTATAATGGTAGGAGGCGTTTTTCCGATGGTGTCAGGCATGGTTGATCAAGATGTGAATGCACATTATGTGAGTTTTCGAAAATGTAAGACCTAGCCAAAAATGGCAACATTTTCATGATGAAAAATCTTGGGGTTGTTTCCTTTGCATACGGGAAGATCTACTTCGATTATGTCGAAGCGATGATTGATTGTGTTCACGCTTGCTTCCCTAAGGTAAGCTTTGAAAGAACGCTTCAGGGATTTCATCTTGCGCTTTCCGATTGAATCAAACCCGTTTACCAGGGCATTTTCGGCACGGGCACGAACTTCCGTGAAAATAAGAATTCCGTCCTTTTGGCAAATTATATCAATCTCTTGGCGACGATCGCAAGAGCTTCTCCAGTTTGAAACAATAATGCGATATCCTTTGCTCCTTAGTAATTTTCGTCCAAGCCATTCTCCGTATCGGCCATGCAAACCTGCATTCCCCCAATCAGGTTCTACCCCGACTGACCAAAGGAATACTTCCAACAAATTTCTTGCTCTGTTTTTAAACTTCAACGCCATTCGTGCTTAGGATACCTGCCCGCCAATTCTTTTTTGACTTCTGGGTAAGACCCCTCCCAAAATGAAGGTAAATCCTTGGTCAGTTGAGAGCTTCGTCCATTGGGAGCAAGGATATCAACGGTTAGTTTATATTTCCCAAAGTTAATGGCGGGATGCTCGCAAATATCGTATAAATCCTGAAGGTAAGCGGATATTTGGGCATTTTCTTTATTGTAAGAAATCCGATAAGGTTTCTTCCCATTGCCAAGATTAATTTCGCTAGGTGCCGCATCATCCAAAATTTTCAATTGATCTTCCCCGAAGGCGTTTCTTACAAAAGGAACGACTTCTTGGTTTCGTATGGCTTTCCAACTCTTTTGGTCCGTGCAGATTTCTTCATAAATCAAGCACTTAGAATCTTCATCCAAGGATTCGATTCCATACTCGGGAGAATTTATATGCAGAAAAGCCACACGGGCTAGAAAAGCTTCAACCTTTGCATCCCATTTCTTCAAAACTAGATCGCCCGAAAGTAAAGCCATTGCGTAAGCAGAGGAAACTTCTTTTGCGGAAACCTCAAAGGAGTCCTTGAAGGAAAACTTTAGTTGACCCAATTTTGTATATTTCCTCCGTACTACTTTGCGTGAATCAAGATCAAGCAATACTTCATCCTTATCGGATATTTCCGCAGAGAAAAATTCACGGATCATTTCCTCGCTTACCGAGGTAACGAATTCCATTTCGAGAGAAACATTTCCCTTGGCCAATTTCTCAACGATTCTCAACGGAAGAACCCACTGGACTGGGCCGACCGAAGAATGCTTTGGAAGATGCACTCTTCGTCCGTCTAGGGTCTCATACACCATGGTACCTCTACTTTTGAGCATACAAATGTTATCTGAATAAGCACCTAATATTATCTTAAGATATTCATCGTAATTGGGAAATTGGAAATCAAATTCTACCAATCCAACTTGATGGCACATTTGCATGGCAATTTGTTCGGCTTCCCTGCAACGGAGTCCATGTATTCCTACCATCATGCAGGCTTCTTTTGCAAATCGTACTTCTTTTGCGTATTCATAAGCTCTCATAAAAACAAGCAAATCAGAATCGCATTCCATGCTTTCTGTTGACAACCAGGGTTGGTCGCCTGAATTGGCTGGTGTAATTTTCCCTGCTAATGGAGGCCGATTTTCAAGCATGGCAAAGGTGAGGGCAACCGAAGGCAAGCAATCTTGCAGCCTCCCCTTTACAAGTGAAGCTCCCAACCTAGGATGCAAGCCGAGTCTACAAACTTCTAATCCAAGAGGTGTTACTTCATCCTCTTCCCCTGACAATGTTCCAATTTTAAATAAGCTAGCACGGGCAGCTTCCAATGACGCCTCGGGTGGCTTTTCAAACCAATTCAAAGTTTCCGGGTAAATCTCCATGGAGCGCAATTTCAAATACAATTCAGCCAAGTCCATTCTTTGAATTTCGGGCAGCTCGAAAAGATCTCTTCGTTCATGCTCGGCCAATGACCACATCCTCAGGCAGTAACCAGGCGCAGTTCTACCTGCTCTTCCAGCTCGCTGTTCAGCTGCACTTTTGCTGATAGGAGAAGAAAGCAGGACATCGACTTTTCTAACCTGATCATAACTGGCTTTCTTTGCTTTCCCTGTATCTATTACCACTTCAACTCCCTCAATAGTGAGGGAAGTTTCCGCAATATTGGTGCTTACTATGATCTTTCTTTTCGAACTGTAAGCCAGACTAAGATCCTGTTCCTTTGGGCTCATTTCCCCAAACAACGCTCTTACCTCTAGGCCAGATGACCAAGATGCACTTTGAATCTCGCGAACTGTTTTGGAGATTTCAAAAGCTCCATCCATAAAAATCAGTATGTTCCCTTGCCTTTCGCGGCTAACCTTTTTTGCATGTTGTGCGACCTGTCTCCAAATCGGTTCGCCAATACTTGACGAACGATGCTCAATCTCTACGGGATAACTTCTGGCCTTGAGTTCAAGCGATTCGCAATCTTGAAGATAATCATTGACCGAGGACAGGCTTAGCGTGGCGGAGGTAACTATTAGGCGTAAAGAAGGTCTTTGTGAAAAAGACAGTTTTTTGGATAGAGCGAGTGCCAAATCGATTTGCAAACTTCGTTCGTGAAATTCATCGAAAATAACCAAGCCCACCCTTGAAAGAGTTGGGTCTGAAAGGAGTTTGTTGAGAAATATACCATCGGTTAGGTAGACAATCTTAGTTTGATCCGAGTATTTCTTATCAAACCTTACCTGGTAACCAACTTCCCTGCCCACTTCGCAACCAAGTAGGGTGGCTACTCTATAGGCAAGCAAACGGGCAGCGATTCTTCTCGGTTGAATAACAAAAATTTGGCCCTCAACCATATCCTTTTGCAGAAGTAGGGTGGGGAGACCAATTGATTTGCCCGATCCAGTCGGAGACCTAATTGCAAGATGCCTACATTTACCCCACGCCTTTTGAATTTCTTCAAATTGTTCGACCAAGGGTAAATCTCGTAGTCCATTCATCTGCCCTAGGATTCGAAGACTTGAGGCAGTTTTCAATCAAAAACAAGAAAGACCGCAAATGCGGTCTTTCTTTATTATATATGATGACAAATTAGCTTATCTTGATCGCGATTGGCTTCACTGCCTTTCGTTTCGGTAAAACTACGCTCAATATTCCGTTGTCTAGCTTTGCCTTGATCTTTGCCTGTTCGCAAGATTCCGGAATTTTCAAAACACGGGAATAATCTTTACTCCCAAAAGTAGGATCACCCTTTGATTCTTCAATCGAAGCTTTAACTCTAATCTCAGAATCCTCTAAAGTAACGGTAACATTATTTTTATCAAATCCCGGGAGGAGATATTTGACCTCATATGAATCCTCCATTTCTGATACCCTAAAGTCCGAGAATTTGTCTTGATTGGTTTCTTCCAAACTATTTGAGTATTGGTCTCTTTGCCATTTTGAATCTATCGCATTCAAAAATGAACCGACCGTCAGAGCAAAAGGATAAGTTTGATATGTTTTATTTATTTTCATAATTGATTTTGGTTATATTTTTTTACTAATCAATGCTGATAATGCTACTTTTGTGCCGAGATTTATTATTCCCTAAACCACTAACAACCAATAGTTAAAAAAAGATTTTTAGGCAATCGACTTGAGCCACTCTGTCGCATCGCGCAACAACCATACGGAGCGGTGAGACGAAATGTCTCGATCTTGATCGCCTTAAAACCGAACTAAAACAAGGATTTGTAGCTGTCGAGTAATCGTTTGGCTGTTTTATCACCTTTTTGAGCGGATACACTGAGCCATTCCTTGGCAACGGAAGGATCTCTTTTTGTACCTTTCCCCGTTAGTAATAACAGTCCGACATAACGAGCGGCGACAGGATTCCCTCCTTTGGCCAAGGGCAAAAAAAGCTTGTAGGCTCGGGCATAATCCTGAGGAAAGCCAACTCCCGTGTAATATCCTCTAGCTTCATCAAGAACTTCTTCGTCAGTCTTAAAGGCAGGAGGGAACTCGGAAGGTTTTGTAACAGAAGCCTGTCTGACTAACGAAGGATCAACTCCCTCCCTCTTTTTAAGATATTCGCGAGCCAAATGGTGATTTTGATCAGAAGCTTGTCGCAATAGGGATAACCCTTCATTGGTGTTTTTAGGGATCCCTCCTTCACCTTCAATAAGCAAAAGTCCTAAGGAGTATTTGGCTTCAGAAAAATTTTGCCGGGCGGCTAACTTCAACCACTGTGAGGCTTTCACTGCGTCTTGCGGTACACCGTCACCATTATAGTAGGCCATTCCAAGGTTGAACCGAGCGGTAAGCGATTTTGCGATCACAGCCTTGGATAGCATGGATATACCCTGCTTAGTATCTTTTTCCAAAAGACCTGGCAAACCTTTCAAGCAAAGAGCACCGAATGTTGCCTGAGCCTGAGGGTATCCGGATTCCGCCGATCTTTTGAAGAGGCCAAGGGCTCGAACTACATTCGTCGGAATAACCTGAAAGTCGATTTCTCCCATGCAGTACATGGCCACTGGATCCCCTTCTGATGCTTGTCTTTGCAACAAAAGTGCGGCGTCTTGATACATCCTGGTTGCTGCTTCGAAATCACCATCTTGTATCGCCAAGTTCGCCAAGTTATAAGACCCAAAAGGATGACCATTACGGTAGGCGGATTCGGACCATTGTTTGGCGAGCTTGAGATCAACCTTGGAGCCTGCCTCACCGGACCTCAAGTAAATCCCCAAAAGTCCCTGAAAATAGGGGCTGCCTGCCTGAGCTTTCGATACAATTTGCGAATATGTAATTTCAGGAGACCAGCGCTCGGCACCCCACGCCACTGGAGTGACTCCAGCAAAGTTGATAAGAAATACAAGAATCATGCTTTTTGAAAAAGTAGACATGAATTAAGAATTACTTTTTTTAGAAGCTCTTCCAAGCTTGAAAACGACCAAGCGATCAGAGATAATAGTATTTTTGATGCAAGCTTGTTTACATATCCCGCTTTACCTTTTGGGCTTCACCTTCTTTTTTGGCCACGCGATCGCCAAACCCGTAGCTCTTTCTTCCCGTGAAGGGATCACACTTTCTAGCCTTGCTCTTAGTCGCATCCTGGAAAAACAAAGTCGGTTTTTTCAACTACCTCCAAAACCTACCGAAAGAAATGATGACGAGCTCACTAGAAAAGCGCAGGAAATCGTCGCCGATTACGATGCTTACCTTGGAGCGAACCCAAAGGACACAAACGCGCTCATTCTTTACGGCAAATTTCTTCGGAAAGTTGGGCAAGAGCAACATGCCGTTGGGTTCTTCCTAGAAGCAGATTCAATCAACCCCAAACTAGCCGTCGTAAAACAACAGTTAGCAAACTACCTTATAGAAGAAGGTCGCCCCATTGACGCATTTCCATTCCTTATCATGACGATTGAACTGGCGCCTGAACAAGCAGACTATCACTACCACTTGGGCAATTTTCTATTTCTGTTTGAAGATGATTTGGCTCGCGAAGGAATTATGATCAAAAATTCGGTCAGAGAGTTCATGCACAAGTCTTTCAAGCAATCGGCCAACCTTTCACCCTCAAACTTCGATTATCAATTAAGGTTTGCTCAAAGTTTCTTTGATTTCCCCGATTCCAGCAAAGAGCTCGCTCTTCAGGTATGGAGTGAGTTGGGCCAAAAGTTTCCAGGCAAATCGAAGGCGGAAAATGACTATTTCAACCTCTGCAAGGCTCGCATTCTTTTGGAATTGAATCGTCAAGCCGATGCCTTGCCGCTACTTGAATCGGTTTCTTCTAAGGCACTCGACTCAGCTAAACGATCCCTTCTTCACAAAGTAAAACGGAAGCCGGAGGAAAAAGAAGAAAAAAGAAATGATGGTCATCAGAAACAAAGCAGAATTGAAATCAACCATCGTTTTTTTATCCCTGATGATCCTCATTTGAAGCGACTCCACTTACTGACTGGTCGGATCAAAGAGGAAAAAATGCTCTCCGAATTAAAGGCGGATGCGATCAAGGCCCGTTTTGACGAAGGGAACAAAATTAAAATCGACCTTTCTCAACGAAGCCCGAACATGCCAACCCACTCAAGAGATAGCAGTTCCTTGAGATAGCGCTACGCTTTTTTATGAACGAAGTCCTGGTCCTCTGCTCCACAGGAGATATCGAGCAAAAAGTCATCTTGTTTCTTGTACTGGTCGCCAGTATCTCCATTCACGAATGGGCTCATGCCTTTGCTGCAGACAAACTCGGTGATCCTCTGCCACGAGCTGAGGGTAGGGTAACCCTTGATCCGCGAGCCCACATTGATCCGATTGGTACCGTTCTGATCCCCTTGATCATGATTTTTCTCTCGCCTAGCATTGCGATCATAGGTTGGGGTAAACCAGTCAGAATTTCACTGCCCAATCCCAAGACAAGGAGGCGGGACGATCTAATCATTACCATTGCAGGCCCTCTCTCTAATCTACTCATCGCTTTTGCCGCCACTCTTTTCTTTGCTCTGTGGGCTTCGTTCCTGCCCTTGAACCAAAGTGGGGAGGGCCTTTTCGTCATTATCGTTATATTAAATTGCGTACTATTTGTGTTTAACTTACTGCCAATACCTCCCTTGGATGGTTCTCACTTTCTCAAGCATGCTGTTAACATGCGTGAAGAAACCTATCGCAACTTTGCAAGATACGGATTTTTAATTTTGATTGTATTAATAAATATTCCGCAATTTCAAATCTTCATGCAATTTATGGTTGGATCAAGTAGTAATCTATTT
>Ga0055584_100001357_pt1 | contig 24111 bp, 24 predicted proteins | sample OSDHelmetaG_FD_58716 | JGI IMG/M metagenome (GOLD analysis project Ga0055584, IMG submission 58716) | Pelagic marine sediment microbial communities from the LTER site Helgoland, North Sea, for post-phytoplankton bloom and carbon turnover... | ecosystem: Environmental > Aquatic > Marine >...
CGACCTGCTCGGATTGTGTTCCGCGACAGGCCCGTTGCATCGGAAACCAGCACCTCCCCACCATAGCCAATTGCGTCTGACTCTGCCGCCGCCCACGAGCAATGTGCTGCCCTCACCAACCACGCTGCTCACCTCTACAGTACCGCCGTGGCGCGTTGCTACACTGCGCACAAACGCGAGCCCTAGACCAGCACCACTGCGTTGACGGTGCGCTTGGTCGCTGACGCGGGTGAATACTATCAAACAGTGTTGGCAGCGCCTGCGCAGGAATGCCAAGGCTGGTGTCGACTACGCTGCAATACGCGAGGCCATCGAGTTGTTCTACCGAGACTGCGATACTTGCGTGCTCCGGGCTATATTTGACTGCATTGGTGAGCAGATTGAGCACTGCGCGTTCCAGCAACCCGTGCTCCCCCAGCACTTTGACCGCGCAGAGTCCAGATTGCTGGTAAGGCTGATTGACTTTTGCTCTGCTTGGGCCGCAACTTGATCAACTGCCGCGTCTGCACAAGTGCTCAGCACGACCCAATCTTTGGGCATCATGTCGGTCGATTCTGCGCGTGCCATATGTAGAAAGTCATCCACGATCTCGAGCGTTTTACGCACATTGGTCTCGATACGTTTAACGGTTTTTCCGTCAGTCAGTCGCTCCGGTTTGAGCGCGGCAATTTGCGTCAAGGCTAACGTAGACACGAGCGGTGAACGCAGATCATGAGACATGAAGCTCAACATCTTGGCGCGCCGTCGTTCACTCGCACGCAGTTCGGATATATCGCTCATGTATACGAGCACGCCATACGGGGCGCCACGCTCAAGTTCGCAAGGTGTTTTAGCTGCACAATCAGGTCAGCGCCGGCGAAAAGTGCCGCATTTGCATTCGCTTCTCGTACCTGGCCAAAGCCATCTGCGACCACCATTTCGCTGGGCATTTGTTTGAGGCTTTCGGAGACAAAATTGCGTAGCTCGGTTAGCCCTTCGGACGCTGTGCGCACTTGTTGCATACGTTGTTCGATACGCTCAACTGTGGAGTGAGCGCGCTCTGGTGCCGTGCTTGTGACTTTGCGCGCTAAATTGACCAAAACTTGTTCTTGCTCAAGTGATAGCTCGTCCAGTGCCAGGGTTACGCGTAATTCTTGACCTTGCGCATCGAGCTTTGAATACCAAATCGACAATTGCTCCGGGCGTGCTGGCGATGTTTCGATTGCTAGCTCCGGCTGGTACAACTGAGTTAGTTGTCCGCTTGAGTCGTAGATACCTGCCGAGCGGATGGCCACCAGGCAATGCGCGTGTGCTACTAGCTGCTCGACGGTAGGTTCAGCAGCGGGACGCAGCTGGCGTGCCTCACGTTCAAGGTGACCCAGCTCCATCGTCAGGAAGCGAACGGCGCTGCCGAGACGGCGGAAACTCCATACAAGATAGGCCGCCGATAAGCTGACGGCAGCGCTCATCGGCGGAAACCAAATACGCAGCGACAACGCAAAAATGCTAATGAGTGCGACGCCGACAAGCGCCGCAAGCGTAACTGGGAAGGCCCAGCGCGCAGCAAGATAAGCGAATAGCAGGTAGGGTCCGAGAACAGCCAACAATGTCAGCGCAAATAATGTTTTGCGCTCAGTGGTCACGACCATGCGCCCGTCGCGCAGTGCTAGATAAACGTTCGCGTTAACCTCAACGCCGGGCATCGGTCGTTCACCCGAGACCGGCGTCGGGATCAAATCCATAGCGGGCGCGGTGGCGCCGATGAATACCGTCTTCCCGGCTACCGCATTAGCGAGCGCGCGTCGGTCCATCTGCAGTACCGCCGCATACGGAATGCGCTGCAGATGTCCTTCTGGCACCGCGTATAAAAAACGATCGTTGTAGTCAGCAAACCAACTACCGGCGGTGTTGCGGTCTGCACGCGCCCGGCACGTCGTTCATGGCTTGAGGGTCGAGCAGCATACGTAAACTCAAGCTGGCATGCGGGATTCGCTGGTCGCCAGACGCGAGCGCTAAGCTAATTTCGCGCAAAATGCCATCGCGGTCGAAGCGTGTGTGGGTGGGTCCGAGGCCGGCGGCGGCGTTTGCCACGGCGGCGATAGGCACGACCAAGCTATGCCGTTGGCCATCACCGCCCGATAATTTGGCTAAATGTACCGTTAAAACCACCTTGCCAGCAGTCTGCAGCGCGATCGCTAAAGCCGCGTCATTATCTGGATTGGCTCGGTCAGACTCTGTAAACAGCACGTCCAGCAGCATCGCACTCGCGCCTGCGTCGTGCAGGCGGAGCAAGAGTTCGGCATGCAAGGCACGCGGCCACGGCCAACGGGCGCCGCTGGCGGCGTGTATCGCGGCCAGACTTTGCTCATCGATCGCGACGATAACGACATCTGTTGGCGCTGCTGTGTGGGCGCTGGCGAGATAGTGATCGTAGACCACCTGGTCCCAGTCCCACAGAACGTCAGACCATACAAGCGCGGCGACAAATGCGGTCACAAAGGCCGCCAGGGCCCAGCGCTCTACGCCGGAATTCCCGGTCATTTGAGCGCTGGATTGTTCGCTCATAGAGCGAGGATCAACAGCCCGACTGGTATCAGGTAATGCATGATGCCGTCGTACGGCACCTCGATTTCCTGGGCCGTACTAAATGGGCCCTCGTAGCCGTCGGTATCTACGGTGGATACGCGCATGTAATACACGCCGCTCGCGGGCTTTTTGATTGTCATGGTCGGCTCGTCTAGTACTGCCTGGTGCAGGATGTCTTTGAACTGAAGGTCCAGAGATAGCTGCAAGCGATACTTTTGCTGGGCTTCATCCTTGCTCCAGCGGAAGCCCAATTCATCTTCACCGATCGCCGGTGGCTCTGGTACCGGTTGCGGTGGCGTGGGTTTGAGCTTGAATGGCTGCGGGTCACCGTGCGGGCCCGTCTCACCACTTGCATCGCGAGTCGCAACACGCCAGTAGTACTGACCAAATTCAACCGGTGCTTACGGTGCGCGCAACTGTGCGTCGCTGTCGGTGGTGCTGATGACATCGGTGAAGGCTTCATCACGCGCTAATTGCACGCGATAACCTACTGCGTTTGCCGGCTTGCTCCAAGTTAAAGGCTTGAAGGTATCCCGTACGGCCGAGCCAAAGTCTGGCTTGCGTGCAAACGGTGGCTCTGGTCGAGCATTAAGGGGTAAATGCGACGCTGGCGTCATGACCTTCTATGTCGTCTGCGTCAATTGTGCGAACGCGCAGGAAATAATCGTCATCCGCCAATTCTAATTTGGCAGCGCCGGCGTTTCACTGAGCGCTTCGTGCAGCCGCGTCCCAAATGATGAGTCCAGCGCAACTTGAATGCGATAGCGTTCAGCGCCAGCAATGGCTGTGAGTGTTGATGATTTGCGCAGCTCCAAATTGTTTATTGGATGAGCTAACGTCGCTTTGAAAGATTAAACGGACGAGTGCGCTTGCGGCTCAAGGTCGGCACTGAAGCGCATTGATTCTGCAAAAACCATGTGACCTGCGAATTGCAGGTCACATGTGCACAGTGCCTGAGCGGCTAGTCGTACAGCACGACGCTGCGTATCGACTCACCGGAATGCATCAACTCGAAGCCTTTGTTGATGTCTTCTAACGCTAGGGTGTGGGTTATCAAGTCGTCGATGTTGATCTTGCCGTCCATGTACCAGTCGACAATTTTAGGCACATCAGTACGTCCTCTAGCGCCGCCAAATGCGGTGCCTCGCCAAACTCGCCCAGTTACCAGTTGAAACGGTCGCGTCGAAATTTCTTGGCCCGCCCCAGCCACGCCGATGATGATGCTTTCGCCCCAGCCTTTGTGACAGCACTCGAGCGCTTGGCGCATCACATCAACGTTACCGATACATTCGAAACTGTAGTCGGCGCCGCCCTTGGTGATGTCGACCAGATACGGAACTAGATCGCCCTCGACTTCGGCTGGATTAACAAAATGCGTCATCCCGAATTTTTCGGCAAGTTCACGCCGCCCAGGATTCAAGTCGACACCAACGATGATATCGGCGCCAGCAATGCGTAAGCCCTGGATAACGTTCAAGCCGATACCGCCGAGACCAAATACTACGCAATTGTCGCCCGGCTTAACCTTGGCTGTGTTCATGACCGCACCGATGCCGGTGGTTACACCACAGCCGATGTAGCAAACTTTGTCGAAGGGTGCATCCTCACGAATTTTGGCCAGCGCGATCTCCGGTACCACGGTGTGGTTAGCGAAAGTCGAGGTGCCCATGTAGTGGAAGATCTTGTCATTGCCAATGCTGAAACGGCTGGTGCCGTCCGGCATCACGCCTTGGCCTTGAGTGACGCGGATGGCCTGGCAGAGATTGGTTTTACCTGAGGTGCAGTAGTCACACACTCGGCATTCTGGCGTGTACAAGGGGATAACGTGATCGCCTTTCTTGAGGGTTGTGACCCCCGGACCGATATCGACCACAACGCCAGCGCCTTCGTGGCCAAGAATGGCCGGAAACAGTCCCTCGGGATCCGCGCCAGACAAGGTGAACTCGTCAGTGTGGCAAATCCCCGTTGCTTTGATCTCAACCACCACCTCGCCGGCGCGTGGGCCATCCAGCGTGACGGTTTCGATGCTCAGAGGTTTACCGGCGGCATGTGCTACGGCGGCGCGAGTTTGCATGGCTTAGCTCCCAAATATGGACACGTATTTATCTCGTGCCATTCTGGCTTCCGCTGCACCCGAGAACAAGAGCTAGCGCGATCGTGTGGCGCGGCGAACGCAACTCGAGTATTTCAATGAATGTGGCGTGCGTAGCGTGGACGCCGCGTTGGCAGAAATGCAGCGGTGATAGGTTTAGGATTGCTCTACAGCTAGCGAATTGTTCGCCGCGCGATCGCCCCGACCCAAGGAGTACGCAGTGTTAGTTGTTTACAACGAGACGCAAAAACAGCACGCACCCAAATCGTTCATGACGCGCGGGCAACGCGGGGCTTGCCCAGAAATTCCTGAGCGCGCGGATGCGTTCTTGGCTGCGGTTGCGCGTCGCGGCGATACAGTGGTCGCACCGCCAGACTATGGCATGGCGCCAATAGCCGCGGTGCATGCGCCGGACTATCTAGATTTCCTTGCGTGCGCGTGGCGCGAGTGGCAGGCACTCGGCGGCGCCCCAGAGGTGATCCCGAACGTGCATCCTCTGCGTGCCGCGCAGGGCTATCCGAAGGGCATTGTTGGGCGCGCTGGGTATCACCAGGGTGACACCGCCTGCCCGATTGCTGAGCATACTTATGCGGCGGCAATTGGCGCAGCGCACAGTGCACTGCATGCGGCCCATGCAGTGCATGAGGGGCAAGCCGCAGCCTATGCGCTCGCGCGCCCGCCTGGCCATCACGCATTCGCTGATATGGCTGGCGGATTTTGCTACTTAAACAACACAGCAATCGCCGCACATTGGCTGACCACGCAAGGCCAGCGGGTTGCGATTTTGGATGTTGATGTGCATCACGGGAATGGCACGCAGGCTATTTTTTATCAGCGTTCAGATGTGTTCCATGTTTCTATCCACGGCGATCCGAGCTACATGTATCCGTTTTATTGGGGCTATGCGCATGAACGCGGTGAAGGGAATGGTGCCGGGTTTAATCTGAACTTGCCGCTTGCAATGACCACTGACGACGATGATTACTTGGTGGCTTTGGAGGATGCAAAAGCGGCAGTTCGTCGTTTTGCTCCGGAGGTGTTGGTGGTCGCACTCGGTCTCGACGCTTTTGCCGAGGACCCTTTGCAGTGCATGCGCGTTACGACACCCGGTTTTAGCTTGATCGGTACATCGATCGCATCGCTCGGCATGCCAACAGTAATTGTGCAGGAAGGTGGCTATCCGTGTGCCGCATTGGGCGACAATCTGCAGAGTTTTCTAGATGGCTTCGACGCTGGCGCGTAATAAAGAACCGCAGTAGTTGTTAGGCAGCCACCGATAGGTCAGATTGAATGCGCTACCAGCGCTTGCCCATAGCCGGACTTACGCTAAATCCAGAGCGCAGCGGCTCGCGCCCGATGCGCTCTGGACCAAGCTTTGGCGAGTGCTAGGCCGACTTCGTTGACGGCGTGTGCAGGTGCCAATCCGTTGCTTGTTGATACGCATGGCCCGCACGTAGTGCGGTTATTTCATCGAAGGGTTTCGCATAGATCATCATGCCAGCTGGTAAGCCTTTGCTGGTGAATCCGCAGGGCACGGACAAGCCGCATAAGCCAAGAATGTTGCCGATAGAAGTGTTGCGTAAATATTCCAAATTGAATCGGCCGTACGCGGCTGGATCGGCGTCAACGACGGCTTCAGGTAAGGACGGGATCATGGTTGCGGGGCACACTAGGACGTCAATGTCGCGCATTTCAAGCATCGCTTGTGCACGCAGTTGTTGCCATGCACGGATGTTTGTTAGGTAATCGACGGCGCTCACATCACGCCCTTTGATGACGCGGTTCGCGGTTGCCGGGTCAAGCTCAGCAAAGTGATTGTCAATGAGGTCGCGATTGAGTGTATAGGCTTCTGCAGCAATGATAAGACCGCCGGGATTGAGCGCCAGCGCGCCCCCAGCCGACGCGAACGCAGTACTTGTGACGGTCGCACCGAGTGCATCGAAACTGTCTGCGCTCGCGCGTACTAACGCCGCCACTTCGGGGTCAGCATCTTCCCAAAACGCAGTCTCTGCAAAAGCCACCCGCAGCCCGCGGATGTCCCCGTCCAGGGCTTGCATCACGCGTTGTGGTGTTTGGCCGATAGTGCTGTCATCGTTCGCGTCATGACCACTAATGGCCTCATACACGAGAGCCGTATCTTCGACGCTGCGCGCAAGCGGGCCAACGCTGTCAAGGCTCCAGCTGAGCGGGTACACGCCAGCGCGTGAGACGCGCCCGACCGTCGTCTTGAGCCCGCTGATGCCACACAACGATGCTGGGATCCGCACTGAGCCGCCGGTGTCGGTGCCCAGTGCCATCGGTGCAAGCCCAGCGCTTACGGCTACGCCTGAGCCACTGCTGGAGCCGCCTGGTGCATGTGGCGCGTCGTGCCACGGGTTACGCGGCATACCATGATCATGGTTGACGCCAACGCCGCCGTACGCGAACTGCACAGTGTTGGTCTTGCCCAATAGCACCATGCCAGCGCGCCCAAGTTGCGCAACTGTATGGCAATCTGCCGCAGCCACCGCGTTCTCGAGAATGCGCGCGCCAGCGCTCGTCGGTAAGCCCGCTACGTCATAAAGATCCTTGGCGGCGTACGGCAGTCCATGTAATGGACCGCGTGTTTGACCACGCGCTTGCAACTTATCAGCGGCCTCGGCTGCAGCCATCGCGCGCTCTGGTGTTGGCAAGCGGAAGGCATTGAGGCTGGGGTTCATGCTGTCAATGCGCTCTAGGTAGTGCGCGGTCAGCTCAACCGAGGAGAATTCGCCGTCCGCTAGGCCGCGAGATAGTCCAGCTAGGGTCCGAAAATGCAGTGCGTCGCTCATCGTTCAATGATCTCTTATTAGCTCTCTGGGATTGATTATCGGCGTCAGCTAGCTTGCAGGAAAGCGTTTGTGTAATTGCGCTCGTTTATACGCCAACTGAGTGCACCGCTTGAGAGCTTGCCAGCAGCATGGTTAGTTGCGAGCAAGTTCGACGTATCGCGATTAGGTGTGTGCTTGCGTTAGTCTTATTACAAACTTCGCGCAGCTGCGCGTTTGGCTAATCAACTAACCCTACTTAAGGTTAATTTACTATGTTGAATGGGGCGCAACCGACGCTGATTTACGGTGACCAGAGAATCCATGCCGATGCCTTGGCACACAAGATCGATGCGCTTGCCGCGTCCTTATATCAACTGGGTGTGCGCCGCGGTGATCGTATCGCTTTATGGTTGCCCAATTGCCCAGCTTGGCTAATAGCGCACTTGGCCGCAGCGCGCTTAGGCGCCGCAACCATGGCGGTCAACACACGATTTCGTAGTGCCGAAGTTGAAGATATATTGTTCCGCTCCGGCGCTAAAACGCTGGTGTATTGGCCTGGATTCTTAGGCATCGACTTCGACGCTATCCTCGCTGATGTCAATGCCGATGCGCTGGCGCAGGTTCAAAACGTCATCGTCTATCGAGAAGACGATAGCGCGATTCCTGCGCGCGTGATGGGCAAGCCGGCGGCTGCGTTCGATGCCTTGCTCAATGCGGGTCCAAGTGTTGCGCTCGCCGCACCAAGTGCAAGTGACGGCTGCATTCTGTTTACTACATCAGGCACAACAGGAGTGCCGAAACTCGCGCTACATACGCAAGCCTCGATTGCGCGGCACGCAGATGATGTAGCGCCTGTGTTCGGCTATGACCGGCCAGACACTGTGTTGTTACAAGCGCTGCCTTTGTGCGGTACCTTCGGTCACGCGCAAGCGATGGCTGTGTTGTGCGCTGGCGGGACGCTGGTGTTGATGTCGGCGTTCGAGTTGGACTCAGCGCTTGAGCTGATGCGGGTGCACCGAGTGAGCTCGTTGAACGGCGCTGACACGATGTTCGAAGATATGTGGCGGACTGGCGATCCGTCGCAATGGCAAAGCATACGTGATGGCGGCTTTGCTGCGTTTTCAACGCCGGATCCGGTGTCATTTGTGGAGCGTGCCGACGCCCGCGGTGTGGAATTGTTTGGGCTCTACGGGATGAGCGAAGTGCAAGCGCTATTTGCACGTCAACGCGTGGGTGCGCAGGCCGACGAGCGTGCCGAGGGAGGCGGATTCTTGACCTCGCCTGATGCGCAATTCAGGGTCTGCGACCCGGACACGGATAAGCAACTCGAGGTGGGTATGGCGGGCGAATTGCAGTTGCGCGGCCCGAGCATGTTCAGTGAGTATTTCAATAACCCCGCAGCCACCGCACAAGCAATGACCAGTGACGGCTTTTTGCGTACCGGTGACTTGGCTCGTGATGAAGGCGGCGGGCGTTTCACCTATTTGGCACGTATGGGTGACAGTTTGCGCTTGGGTGGTTTCATTGCTAGTCCGGCAGAAATCGAGGCTTATGTCGAGCGTGACGCCGGTGTCGCCAGCTGCCAGGTGGTAGGCGTTGATGGTGAGCGTGGCACCGCGCCAGTTGCATTTGTGGTACTGCACCCGGATGCGGATTTTAGCGAAGCGCGCTTGCGCGACCACTGCGTACGCGGCTTGGCGAAGTTTAAGGTGCCGGTGCGGTATATCCCGCTCGACGCATTCCCAATGACGATGAGCCCAAATGGCGAGAAAATTCAGCGCGTGCGTCTACGCGAAATGGCGACAGCGGCGCTGAGCGCGGGTGACTGATTTAGCCGAGGGTATACTTCGTTTGAGCGCCGCGGTCACAGTGTTGGGGCAAGCATAGTAGACTGATTTAGAGCGGCAGAACTCGCTTTGATGGCGCCATACAGTTGCATTGCGCACTGCATTTAAAGGCGGCGGTACGGGGCTTGCGTGTGCAGCCCCGTATCGCCTTTAACAGATTAGTGCCGAGTTTGTTTTGTCTTAGCCACGCGCTAAACGCGCAAGCAATTTGAGTTGGTGATCAGCATCACCGAAGGTCTGTGCGATCATGGTGACGCGTTTAAAATAGTGGCCGATATCCAGTTCTTCAGTCATGCCCATACCACCGTGAATTTGCACCGCGTCCTCGCCCACCAGCTGTGCCGCTTGGCTCGCTTTAAGCTTGGCAGTTGTAGCGAGCCGATGCCGTTCGCGGGCATCGCCGGAATCTGCACCTGCGGCAGCGATATAAGTCATTGCACGGGCGGTCTCAAGCGCCGTATACATATCTACTAGACGGTGCTGAATCACTTGAAATGAGCCGATCGTACGGTCGAATTGTTTGCGGGTTTTAGCGTACTCAACGGTAGCGTCGAGCAAATGTGACATTGCACCAATAGCCTCGGCACTGAGCGCGAGCTGTGTTTCGTCCACAATCGTGCGCAATAGTGCTAAGCCGTCGTCAAGCTCGCCGAGCACCACCTCGCAGGCGACGTTTTCAAGCCTGATCTCCGCAGCGCGCAGGCCATCGACAGTTGGGTAGCTGCGCTTGGTCAGACCCGCAGCATCCGCATCGACCAAGAATAGCGTGATACCGTTTGCGTCACTGAAGTCCCCAGCGGTTCGCGCGCTGACGATTAGCTTATGCGCAGAGGGCGCATGCAGTGCGACTGCTTTATGTCCGTTGAGTCGAAAGCCAGTGCCATCCTTAACCGCGGTTGTTTCCACACGGTTGAGCGCATAACGCGAGCGTGGTTCCGCTTGCGCAAGCGCTAAACGGCATTCCCCAGCCACTATGTATGGGCCAATTTCTGCGCCCAATGCTTCGCTAGCGCCGAGACTGATCGCGACTGCACCGGTAACACCAGTACTGATGATGGGTTCAACCGCCAGTGCTTTGCCGGCTGCCTCCATAACTAGCACCGACTCTACGGCTCCGGCATCGTAGCCGCCGAATCGCTCTGGCAAACGCAAGCCTAGCCATCCGAGTTCGGCCATCTCGCCCCATAGTTCAGGACTAAAGCCGGTTTCGCTTGCAACCCGCTCGCGTCGACGTGGCAAGTCGTAGTTGTTTTCCATGAAGCGCGCCGCACTGTCTGCGAGCAGCGTTTGTTCTTGGGTAAATTCGAGATCCATAGTGTTCGCTTTATTCGTCGGGCGGCTACAGTCGTAGCACCGCTTTGGCAATGATGTTCTTTTGAATTTCGTTGCTGCCGCCGTAGATGGAGGCTTTACGCCAGTTGAAGTAGGTTGGTGCGAGCGGCGCAGCATAATCGGGGCCAACGCGGTCTTCGTTCCAGCCTTCTTGCAAAGATTCGGCAATGTACGGATGCGCGTAGTTACCCACCGCTTTGTACAACAGCTCGGTCAATTTTTGTTGAATAAGCGTGCCGTTAATTTTCAGGATGGACGCTTCGGGTCCTGGCCCATGACCTGCTTCTTCTCTCGATACAACGCGCAACACCACCGCTTCCAGGGCTGCCAGGTCGGCTTCGACCTGGGCAATTTGCATTGCAAAGTTTTGGTCTTCGATTAGCGCCTGGCCGTCTTCAAATTCCTCTCTGGCGACATTCTTCAGGCGTTCCAGCTGCCACTTTGAGCGCCCGACTGAGGCGATGCCGGTGCGCTCGTGACCCAGCAAGAATTTGGCATAGGTCCAGCCTTTGCCTTCTTCACCGATCAAATTTTCGACCGGTACACGCACGTCTTCGAAATGGGTCTGGTTAACTTCCGCGCTACCATCCATCGTTATGATCGGCTGCACGCTCACACCCGGCGATTTCATATCGATGAGCAGGAATGAAATCCCTTCCTGTTTCTTCTCTGTGCGCTCGGTGCGTACCAAGCAAAAGATCCAGTCCGCATGTTGCGCCATCGTGGTCCAAGTCTTTTGGCCATTGACGACATAGTGATCGCCATCGCGCACTGCGCGCGTGTTTAACGATGCCAAGTCTGAGCCGGAGCCTGGTTCAGAGTAGCCTTGGCACCACCAGTCTTCGGTTGCAATGATGCGTGGCAAGAAACGCTCTTTTTGCGCTTGCGACCCGTATTCGATGATTACAGGGCCAACCATGGTCACGCCAAACGGGACGATACGTGGCGTACCGGCCATCGCCATTTCTTCTTCGAAGATGTGCTTTTGCACTGGCGTCCAGTCCGTACCACCCCATTGCACTGGCCAACTTGGGGCCATCCAACCACGTTGGTGCAGAATTTGTTGCCAGGTCACATGATCGGCACGCGATAGCGCGACGCCGCGATCGACCTTGGTTTTGATGTCCGCCGGAACATGCTCACGCATGAACGTGCGCACTTCTTGCTGGAAGGCAAGTTCTTCTTCAGTAAGTTGCAAGTGCATATGAAAAGCTCTAGTTGCTGCTCTAAGCGATTCTCGAATGATATACGCTTGATGCCCATGTGCGCACGATTTGCAGCCAGCGAAGTGGAGGAGTCAGCAGCAGATGGCAAACTGAATCGCGCTGCGCGCGCGTGAGCGCCGCGCTGCAAGCCTAGTCTAATCTCTGCACTTCGATGCGCTCGGCGTCAGCCACCCGCACCGTGAAACCGTCTGTGGTCTCAAAGCGACGTCCGTCGATAGAGCCTTTATGTGCTCGATACGTCGCAACCGCACCGCTGCCGGTATTTATTACGCGAATGATGACGACGCGCTGATTGTCGTGCCAACTGGTGTAATACCAAGTCGCGGAGCCGAGCACTATGATGGCGCCGAAGGCATAGGCCGCTGGGCGCAGCCACGCCGGTGGTGGTTGCGCTGCACGCACGGTCGCTAGCGGTACAACTGGGATATGTGCCCGGCGTGTGCGCCAGCGCGATACCGTTGCCACCAGCGCAATCACGAATGCTGTAATGAGGATCTTGGTCAGCATTGAGCTGGTGTTCCTGAGAGTACTATGGGACAGGCATGAGTGATCCGCATGCGGACTTGAGTTTAACGCACCGGTGCTGTTCTTGTCCGCCCTCGTGTAGCAGTGGTGATGTCGGCAAATCTCGCCACATTGGCACAACAATCGGGTCGCTCCCGGCTCGGCCTGAGGGTAGCTTAGCGGTAGTGAATTCAGTACGGAGTAACTCTCATGCTCGAGCTTGGAAATAACGAAAATGTGCCTGTTGGCACCGCTAACGCGGGTGCCGCACAAGCGCGCGACTACGCACGCGTTGAGGCGGCAATTAAATTTCTGCATGCGCAGCGGCGCAGCCAGCCGAGCCTGGATCAATTGGCTGAGCATGTTTGTCTCAGCCCGCACCACTTTCAGCGCTTGTTTCGGCGTTGGTGCGGGGTAACGCCAAAACAACTACTGAGCTTTTTGACCGTAGCAGAGGCGCAGCAGTTGTTGGCTGCGCGCTGGAATGTGCTCGATACCAGCATTGAAGTTGGGCTATCCGGGCCTGCTCGTTTGCACGATGCGTTCGTTGCAGTAACTGCGATGACACCCGGAGAGTACAAAGCTGGCGGCGCCGAGCTCGAGATTGCTTATGCCTATCACATGACGCCGTTTGGCTGGATGCGCGTCATGAGCACCAGCAGAGGCATCTGCGAATTGGCCTTTGTTGATGCTAACTGCGTCGGTCTGGTGCCAGCTTTGCCGGAGTGGCCCAATGCGACGCTAACGCCGGCGCCGCAGGTTGGCATGCAGCTGGTCCGTGAGTTGAGCGCCGGCGGGTTGCGCACGCCAGTGCAGTTGCATTTGCGTGGTACCAACTTTCAATTGCAAGTATGGCGCGCGTTGATGCGTTTACCGATCGGATCGGTCACTGGCTATAGTGACATAGCGCGCGCTATCGGTCGGCCGCGCGCGCAACGCGCCGTTGGTAGTGCGCTTGGCCGCAATCCCGTTGTTTGGTTGGTACCGTGCCACCGGGTGATTCGCGATGTGGCTGACCTCGGCCAGTACCGCTTTGGTGTCACCCGAAAGCGCGCGATGGTGGCGTGGGAGTGCGCGCAAACGGCTGCCGACGGACAGGCTGCGTAGGCGACACAGGCGCATTTATAGTGGCGGGTTCGACTCAATTTTTTTGCGTAGCACGCGTAGCCAATAATGTGCATCGAAGCGCGTGAATATTCGCTCGACCTCAGCGCACTCAGAGGCTGTAACGAAAGCTGTTGCTGGCTCACTCAGCATTTGTAGCGCTCGCATGCGTGGGAGCGCTAGCTCGAACGGCATTTGCATCTGTGTCGCGGTATCAATCGCTGCGCGCAGCCGCTGTGCAGCAGTCGTGTGGTCGCCCTGTAGCGCCGCAAACCAGCCAGCCAAAGTAGCTGCGCGCGCTTTAACGTTCCAAAAATATCGCGACAAACGTGACTGGCGTTTGCAGCCTGTACGTGCGCGTTTCAGTAACGCCGGTCGCCCGCATTGGAGCGGCACATTGAGCGCCAGGAGTTCCAGATAGACTTCGACCGCCGAGGCGTAAAAGTCGACCCAGTGGTAACCCGTTGGTGGTTGTCGTGCAATCATTTCGGAAATGCCGTCAGCTGCGAACAACGCGGCCTCATAATTGTCTGCGCGCAGGCGCGTTATGGCGGTCGCGCGCAGTTTATCGATGGTGGAACTGCCGTCAACCGGACTGGTCTCGATCGCAAGAGCGGTCGCGAGTGCAGTTTCGTCTTGTTCGAGATCGTCGCGCCCTAAATGTGCTTCGGCTTCGTCCAGATAGGTCCAACATATGCGGCACTCGCAAGCACGAAACATCGCTCAAAGAACTGTGCTGAGTCTGCGAAGGCACCATCTCGGTTGGCCAGTGCGCCGGCCATTTCTAAGTACCGCAAAGCATTGTCGTATAACTCGCCTTGCTCGCAATGGTGAGCCAGCAAAGCGTAATGGCGTGGAAGTTCTGCAGCGGCGTTGGTTTCATACCAATTCGCAACGGCGCGGTGCAGAACACGCTGTTAGGCTGGTGGCATCAGCGTATAGGTCACGTCGCGCATGATGACGTGGCGAAATCTGTACGACGGGTCAGCGCCTTGCGGGTCGCGTACCGTCAAACCTTGCTCCGCAAGCGCTTCAAGGTGCTGGGTTACGAGCGTGCGCTGAGATTCCACTGTCCAGGTGTCGCGCACTATGCGGCTACCGAAGCTGTGACCGACTACAGCGGCGACTTTCAGGCAAAGCTGCTGATCTGCTGGCAGTCGGTCGAGCGCGCTCAAAATTGCACTCTCGACTGAAATCGGAACCTCCAGCGAGCTGATTTCGTCGAATATGCATTTGCCATCGCGCACTTGCACGATTTGCGTTAGCAGCATGGCGCGAGTCAATTCTTCGGTATAGAAGAGGTTGCCTTCCGCGCGATTGTTGACCACCTCCACTAGCGCTTGTGGCACTTCTTTGACGCCGAGTCGGCGCGTAATGAGTTGCGCTGTCTGCAGCCGTGGCAGCGCTTGCAAACGCATGCGCCGCTCGGTGTGGTTGAGCAGCGTCGTTTAGGGCGCGAGTGCAGCGCTGTCAGGCGGGCGACTCGCCACTAGTATTGGCGTTTGCGTGTTTGCAAATACAACTATGCCTGACGAACTCATTGTTGACAGTGATTACTGTTGGAAAAACGTACCGGGCGGACGCAATGTGTTTGGGGCGATCACGCAGTATGCGGCGCCCTGGGTTGATTGTGGCAAGGTTGCCAAGAGCGAGATGACGACTTGCGCAATCCCGACCGGTAGCGCCATTGGGATTGACATGCCACCTGACGCGCCTATGCCCTTGCCGGGCGCCAAGTCGGGCTCGCCGTTTGATGATTACATCGCCGCTGAGCGTGACCTCGAACATGTGGGTTTGAGCCCGGAAACCGCCGCGTGGTTACTGCAGCACCTAGGCGCTGCAGATGCGAATTCAGTGTGAATTAATATACTTATATTTGATGTTGCTGGAGCCTTAAAGCATGCAGCCGGAAAAAAGTTGCGGGGACCCACGCACGTTCAACTCGCATGATCGGGAGTATCTTCGTGATCCGCATCCGACCTACGCCCGGTTTCGCGAACAGGCGCCGGTTAGCTTCGTCGGCTTTTACTACAACGCCTACTGGGTATTTCGGTACGACGATGTAAAAAACAGTGGTCGAGGACTACCAGCAGTTCCCGAAGAATCCGCCCGCTGGTGCAGTTCCGCGGCCAACCGCACCGCCGTTTGGCGTGCGCGACGGTATGCCTAAAGGGATCTTTAGTGCGGATCCACCACAACACACCAACATTCGCGCGGCGATGGAGCGGCTATTCATGTCGGCGATCGACGGTATCGCTGATGTGGTCAACAGTGAAGCCCGAACGCTATTGCGCGAAGCCAAGGTATCGGCACGGTTTGATCTCTACTCAGCTTATGCGTTGGCGTTGCCCCCGCGTGTGTTGTTTACGGTGCTGGGTTTACCACCAGCGGACTGGGGTGGCATAGAACAATGGGTGGCAGCGATTGTCGCCGGTAACGACCCAACCCAGTCGATTGCGGTGCAAGCAGGCGCCGGCCCTTGCGCGTTCGCACTACTCGCGTACTATCAAGCGCTGATGGCGCAATGCCCGCATCTAGGGGATCCAAGCAAGCTCACAGCCACCAGCACTCAGGCCGCTGCTAGCAATCCACATTTTTCAATGGATCAAGCACTTGCCTCACTGCAGAACGTGACCGTGGCTGGGTATTTGTCGACAACGTTGTTGCTTGCTACCGGGGTGTATGAGTTGTTGCGCGACGCGAGTGCATTGGCAGACTTGCGCGCGAATATGGATCTGCTGCGCCTGAATGCGCCGGTACAGTTGGTTGACCGTGTGGCAGCTAAGACAACAGTCCTCGGCGGTGTAACTATTCCGAAGGGTGCGAAAGTTGTGGGCGTGATTGGCTCTGCGAATCGCGATACACCGGTGTTCTCGGATCCGGACAAGCTAGATATCCGGCGCGATAACACGCGCCAGTTCGCCTTTGGCGGGGCAGATCATGAATGCTTAGGTGAGCCCTTAATCAAAATGGTCGCGCCTATCGGGTTACGCACATTGTTAAACGAATTGCCGTTTATGCGGCTTGCGGGCATATCGCACGGGCATATCGCAATGGCAAACTTATCCATATTTGCGCTCGGTCAGCAATCTGCCGATTGCAACGGAGCCTGAGTGAGTGGCACGGCTGGGCGCTGTCTGATGCGCGCAATCGCGCGATAAAGGCCTGGCGAGCTTAAGTTTTGCCACAAAACATGGTTGCGTACCACGACATTGGTGGGTTCAGGTGAATTCCATCACAGCAATCGACCCCCAAGTTGGGGTACATTGCACGGGTTGATAAACATGTCGCCGGGAGCGCATAACAGACGTGGAATCCACAGAAAACAGCCAAGTTACTGTCCTGTTCGCGGACGTCGTCGGCAGCACTAAGCTCTATGAACAGCATGGTGACGCTGATGCGCGCGAAGCCCTAGCGCATTGTGTGCAGGTAATGCTGCGAGTTACTGAACGCTACAAAGGTCGACTAAAGAAAACCATCGGTGATGAGATCATGGTGGCTTTCGACGATCCGATGTATGCCGTGCTGGCCGCTAACGAGTTGCACATGGCGGTACGCAATGCCAGCGAGGTTGGCGAGTTTGTGACTGGCTCATTGCGCATTAAGATTGGCTTTCATCACGGTGACGGTATCGAGTCCGACGATGATGTGAAGGGTTTGGCGGCGCGTTTGGCGCAGGAAGTTATTAATCATTCCAAGGCTGATCAAATCCTGGCTTCTAGGTCTAGCCTAGCTAACGTGCCAGCAGCGATCGCCTCTAGCACACGCTATTTTGATCATGTTCCGTTGGAAGGCTCTAGTGGGTCTATGGAAGTGGTCGAGATGATCTGGGAGGTTTCTGACGCGACGCAAATGGTCGGCACACCAATGACAGCGCCGCCGCCAGTGGTTGAGACTTCAATGCGCTTGCACTATTGCGGGCAGTCATTCGAACTCGGCAAAGACAACACCCATTTCACCGTAGGACGGGTTGCGGCAAATGACCTGATGGTGCCAACGGACCTGACGTCAAGAAACCACGCTGAGATTCAATACAAGAATGGGCAATTCCATCTGACCGACATGAGTTCCAATGGAACCGTGGTTGCTGATGGTCGTGGTCAGCAACAGCAACTGCGCCGCGAGGGCACGATACTGCGCGAGTCCGGTAAAATTTGCTTCGGCGGAGTGCCAGAGAGTAATCCGACTGGCTTGGTCGATTTTGAACTCGATTAGCGTGAGTCGCTGTTAGGCGCCGAGCACGACTGGCCTGCAGTCAAGCTTGCTCCTGTTCATCTTTACCGTACGCGTCCACACTTGCGCCTATGCCTAACCATCTAATCTCCTTGCCTGCGAAGATTCGTTCGTTACGCGCAATCCTGCTATTCGCGTTTGCGTGGCTTAGCGTTAGTTTCGTGGCGGCGTTGTGCGGTATTTGTAATGTTTCAGCGGCATCGACGCTGGATGTGATTGCGCATCAAGCGGCGCGATATCCGGAAGGCGTGACTCGCATAAAGCAAGTATTTTGGTACGCCGAGATGGCGTCAAATCGAATCGCGCGCTGGCAAGGCGAGCAGATCCAAACCTTTGCAATGCCAGGCGGCTGTGGGCCTACCGCGGTCGAGTCATATGGCGAGTTGCTAATTGTTTTGTGCCATCTCAATCACCGTTTTTTGCTAGTCACGCCGACTGGCAAAGTGATGCATAGTCAGTCGCGTAGCAATTCCGGAGTTGCGCTGTATCATCCTAACGACGCTGTGCGTGATGACCGTGGCGGCATCTATTTTTCGTCATCTGGCGATTTTGCCGATGCCGCTCCGGCACTAGGCCGAATCTTTTACTTAGCACCAAGTGGGGCGGTAGCTGAGGTGGCGAGCGGCATTCATTACGCCAATGGTGTCGAATTCGATCGCGTCGGGCATCGCCTGCTGGTATCGGCGCACTTAGATCGGCGAGTGCTGGCCTATCCAGTTTTGGCCTCCGGCCAACTCGGCGCGCGTCGCACTTTGCACGACTTACGAGACCAAATCACACGCAGCGAAGATTGGATGGTCGGTCCGGACGGGCTGCACCTGGACCAAGAAGGTACCCTGCGGGTAGCGCTCTATGGGGGTGCAAAAGTGGTTGTGTTTGCCAACGACACCGTGCGCTCAATCGATACGCCTATGCAGTTTCCGACAACGGTATATCACGATCCACGGGTCGGATTGTTTGTCGGCGGCGTATTCGATCTAAGCGACCGATTGCTCGGCGGGCAGGTCATACTAATACGTTCAGACGCGGCTGTTATGGGGCACTGATTAAGCGTATGCAACGATACTTCTGGCGCTCATTCGCCCAAATTGTGATGCTTTTCGCGTTAGCTCAAGCGAGCGTGCTTGCACAGACCTTGGTTGAATCAAGAGAGTCGCTTTACAACAATATCTTCGTCTATCAGCAGGGTAGCTATATGACGATGACTTTTGGTCACAACGAGCGCATATATACCGAATCTCAGGTGAATTTGCGCGATCTGCGCGAGTTGCCAATCTCATATACGCGTGTCATGACAACCGCCCTTGCGTATCCGCCACGTTTGGACAGTGTTGCGATGGTGGGCTTGGGTGGCGGACGCACGAGTCAGTATCTGCATCAGTTTCTACCCGAGACTTTGTTCCGTGTCTCTGAGCTTGACCCAGAAGTGATTGCACTTGCGCGCAAGTATTTTAAATTGCGTGAGGATCAGCGCTACCAGGTCTTTGCGATGGATGGGCGGTTGTTCTTGCGGCGCCAACAAACCAGCTTTGACCTGATTTTGGTCGATGCTTATCGCGGACCATTTGTGCCGTTTCACCTGCTGACACGAGAATTCTATGAGCTCGTTGCGAGTAAACTCTCGGTGGGCGGCGCAATCGCGCAAAACGTAGAGCCGTCAACCATGCTGTTTGATAGCGCCGTCGCAACCATGCGTGCTGTGTTCGACCACGTGGACATGTATCCAAGTGGCGGTAACGTTGTATTGGTTGCCTATAACGGTCCTCGGCGGGATGCGCAAACGCTGTTGCGCCAAGCGAGTGAGCGCCAGGAGAAATTTCAGTTTGCGTATGATTTACCCGACTTAGTGCGTTCTCAGCGTCGACTTACCAGTCCTCTTGAAGGCAAAGTGATGACGGACGACTTTGCCCCGGCGAATATGCTTAAAGCGATCGAGCAGCGAAATAGAAAATGGGAATGAGTATGTTAAATGCCCCCCATCTTGAGCGCGCAGCTGACGGTGCAGTTGAAGCATCTAGACCTCGCCACACCCGCGGCGTGTATTTTGCGATGGCACTGAATGCGTTTTTGTTAGGTGGTTCGATTATGGCTTTTGAAATGGTCAGCAGTCGCTTCATAAGCCCTTATTTTGGGGGCGGCATCTTCGCTTGGGGCGCGATTATCGCAACCGTTTTAACCGGCATGTCAGCTGGCTATGTCATTGGTGGCGTAGTTGCTGACCGTCTCGCTGGCGTAGGCTGGTTTGGTGCGTTGGTGGTCGTTGCTGGAGTCTTGGTTGCCGCAACTCCAGAGCTGGTTGGACTGTCATTCCCGTTGCTAATGGACGGCATGGAAGACATGCGCTGGGCTTCTTTGTGCGGCGCGGTGATTATTCTGTTGTTGCCGACTTTTGTGTTGGCAATGCATAGTCCGTTTGAGATTCGTTTGCTACTGCGTTCGACCGCAGCGGCTGGCCGTACGGTTGGCTTGCTCAACGGTATTGCTACGCTTGGTGCGATTTTCGGTACCATCGGCACGTCTTTTTTCTTGATCCCAAGCTTTGGTTCACGTGCACTTTCAGTCGCTATTGGCTGTGTAGTGATTGTCGCAGGCTTGGTCTACATCGGCGTCAATGCTACGGTTCAACGGCGCCGCTGAGTCTACCGAGCGAGCTTACGTTTCCGTACGCTGGCTCCCCCTCCCCCGGCCCTAGCCAGCGCGATGGCCTTAGCGCAAAGCCCTTAACGGCGTTTCTCGGCCGATAATCTCAAGGCGCCCAATGTCAAAGTTCTTCATCCGATAAGTAAGTGTCGATGGTTTCAAGCCGAGTAGCTGTGCGGCGCCATCTGGACCAGACACGCGCCCTTCGCATTGGCGCAATGCGGCAATCATATTGTCGCGCTCAATATCGCGCACTTGCGCGTCCGTGCGTACGCTGGCCGTGGTCTCACTCGCAAGCTCACGTGCTGGGCGCGGGGTGAGCGGCGCTAACAGATTCGCTTCACTGTTGGGCGTCAAAGGTATCGCTAGCTCCAAACGAAATGCGTTCGGTTCACTGAGAATTATTGCGTGTTCGATTACGTTGTGTAGCTCGCGAATGTTGCCGGTCCACGGCTGTGACCGAAGCAGCTGCACTTGTGGTTCGCTTAGTGCGGGCGTGGCGTGGCCGAGTTCACGACTGATATTGGCCGCAAATCGCGTCGCTAACGGCAGCACATCTTCTGGGCGCTCACGCAGTGGTGGCAAGGTAACTGCAAACACCGCTAAGCGGTCATAAAGTGCTTCTAAGAAACGACCTTGATGGATGTCTTTATCTAAAGCTCGACTTGTTGTTGCGATGATTCGAATTGAGCTCAGTTCGGATTGCTCCTGATCCAGCGGTGGGTCCAGATCTTCCAGCATGCGCAGTAAGCGGCGCTGCGCGTTGAGGCTGAGCTCACCAACCTCTTCGAGTAACAGCGTAGCGCCTTTAGCTAGGTCAAAGCGGCCAACGCGGTCGCTATGCTCGGCAGTATCGGTGGCACGCAAACGCCCAAATATATCCACTTCGAGCGCTTCTGCATCTGGATTTGCGCAAAGCACTTTGACTAGCGGGCGTTGCGCGCGCGAGCTTTGCTGGTGAACGAAGCCAGCCAAGGTTTCTTTACCTGTCCCTGCTTCGCCAACTAACAAAAGGTTCGCGCTAACACCGGCAACTGCGTTGAGTTGCTCGAGTACGCGTCTGAAGCCTCGGCTTTCGGCAACCAACTCTTGTGCCTCCATCGCGGCATCCTGCTGCTGCGCGCGCAAGAATTCTCGTTCAACTTCGAGCTGTGTACGCAGTTGCTCTACTTCCTCTTCAGCTTGGTCGATCGCCACCCTGAGGCGTTGTACGGTCGAACTATCGCGAAACACCACGGTTGCGCCAATCAAGCGCTCTTTATTCCAAATGGGGGTGGTGTTGTAGTGAACCGGGATGGCCGTGCCATCGACACGAAAGAACATTTCGTCGTCAATTTGACGCGCTTCGCCATCTTTGAATGAGCTGCGAATTGGGCTGGAATCGCGGTCGTAGCCGCGCCCGTCAGCATTGACGGGTCGCAGCACATCGTGCAAAGGGTGACCGATGATGTCTTCAGTTTGCGCGCCCAGCAGACGTGTCGCCGCCGGGTTTACGTAAGTAGCACGCCCGAGATCGTCAACTGCAATGATGCCGTCTCCGGCCGCTTCGAGAATCTGTTGGTGCAGTGAATGCATGCGCGGTGAGTCGCTGACAAACTGACCGGTGCGCACCGCGTCGTACGCCGCGATCACGATGCGCGGGTCGGAACTGTCGTTGCCTGCAACTTGCCAACACCACAGGCGTGCTGGCAACGGGCGTGCAGCGGTAGTTAGGGTCGCGGCTAATCCGCGCACGGCACGGCCGTCCATTGCTGACGCACGCAAGCGCGCCATGATGCGACCCTGGTCGACAGTGTCGAACAGGTTGCCGACCGGCAGCGAGACGCTAGCTTCGGGCCCAAGCCCGAGTAGATCCCGCCACGCCGCACTCAGTTCGATGCAACTCAGGGATTGATCAACGACGGCCAACAGTATTGGCGCATCACGCAGTGAACTTCGCAGTGGATTGTTCATTGGACTCCTCTCACAACTATTTGTGAGTGTAGTCACGAGAAACTGAAAATTCAATGGATATTACATTATAAATACAGTGTAACTAGTTGTTTTATAATTATATGGATTTGCAATGCCTTGTGACCGAAAATTCGAGGAGCGGGTCTTTTAGTAGCAGTAATGGCCACAATATTGACGCAAGACACTGATCCCTAAAGAACTCTGTTGAATTGCTGATTCGCGAAATATTGTGAGTTAGATGCTGGTGACGGCTGCGCTGTGGTGCGGTGTTCCGGTATGGTTGGCGCATCTGCAAGAGGCTGGCTTAGCAAGGAAGAATTTGAATGTCTCACACCTATACGGACGCCCAGTTCAGCGTCACCGATGGGATCGCGCGCTTTACGCTTAATCGACCCGATATCCTCAATGCACTGATCGATGAGCTGCAGGCCGACTTCACTGCGATGGTCGCGCATGTGCAAGGCAACGCCAAAGTCAGGGTGCTGATCATCAGTGCGGTGGGGCGCGCGTTTAGCGCTGGCGGCAATGTAAAAGGCATGCAAGGCCGCAGTCGCCCGGATGCGTTTCGCGACCGTGTGCGCAATCTGCATCGCTGGTTGAAGCCGCTCTATAATCTCGATTGCCCGGTCATTGCCGCCGTTGATGGGCTCGCCTACGGCGGTGGCTTTGCGCTTGCGTTGACCGCTGATTTTGTTATCGCGTCGCCCAAGGCCCTATTTTCTGCCGTTTTCGGTCGTATTGGCCTGATCCCTGATATGGCTTTGTTGTACACATTGCCGCGCGTTGTTGGCACGCAACGGGCGAAAGAGCTGCTGTATACCGCGCGGTCGATTGACGTCAGCGAGGCGCAGGCACTGGGACTGGTTCTGGCGGTGCACCCGAGTGAGGACCTCGCTCGGGCCGTGGACACCTTTGCGCAGCGCTTGGCCAAAGGTTCGAAGGCATCGATGGGTTTAACCAAACACATTGTCAATCGTGCGCACGAATCCGACTACGACACGCTCGCTGAATTAGAGGCTAATGGGCAGGCGATGATGCGCGAGACGCAGTTCCACAAAGAAGCGGTGCGTCGCTTCGTCGCGAAAGAGCCGTCACTGTTCAATTGGGATAAGGACTAATCGCATGCCGCACGATTGTGCAGACTAGTGGTCTCATTGCGTACGACGAGCTTAGCGCCCGCAATGGCGCGACAACTTGACCTCTAGGCCGCGCGCACGGATGTCGTGAAATAGATTGTCTAGACGCGCCATATATTGTTCTGCGTCGTGGCTTGCACGAGCTGTGTTCGCGAAAATGATGTGGAATGGCGCGCGCACGCCATTGATGTTGTCGGCGGTGATGGAATCCCATAAGGCATCGACATCGCGGCCTAGCCATTTGGGCGCTTGCAAGGCAACCAGGACGTCTTGAATCACATCGGCCTCTGACGCCCAATCGCGTGTATAGATTCGCAAAACTCTCATTATCATCTAGCTAATATGGTGATTGATGTGCCGAGCGGCTGGTTCGAACTGGCCAACGCGTGAATCTGGACTCGACATCGATTGGATTGTGACGGCGACCCTAGCGGCTAGTCTAACGTTTGTTCGCGTATTTGCCTGCGCAAAAAATCCGCTGGTACAGCAATGAACTTTGATTGCAAAGTTTATGTGTTTTCATAATGCCTGACTATCGCGAGGCGCATAGGTGCTGGTACGCAGTGCGACAGTACACACTGTGACCGCCGGTGGGCGCTACCAGTGCGACCTTGTGACTACGGGCGTGATGCAGGCGACCAATGACAAGCAGCACTTGGTGCCGATGCTTAAGACGCTTGCTGAACTGCC
>Ga0055584_100001358_pt1 | contig 24107 bp, 26 predicted proteins | sample OSDHelmetaG_FD_58716 | JGI IMG/M metagenome (GOLD analysis project Ga0055584, IMG submission 58716) | Pelagic marine sediment microbial communities from the LTER site Helgoland, North Sea, for post-phytoplankton bloom and carbon turnover... | ecosystem: Environmental > Aquatic > Marine >...
GTCCCCCGGTTCCGGGACGAAACCGGCCCACCGCCGCGAACCTGTCCGTCAGGTCCCCCCGCCCCGCGCACCCCCCGCAACCCACCCCACCCCCTGCACCCCCCCGCCATCCGCACTACCCTCGGCTCCATGAACGCCCCCCGACCCTTGGACCGCCCCCTGCACGATGACGTTCGCCGCCTCGGCGCCGCCCTGGGCGACGCGCTGAACCGGCTCGCCGGACCCACCACGTTCGCTGACGTCGAAGCCCTTCGGGCCCTCACCCGGGAGCGCCGCAACCCCGACACCGCCTCGGTCCCCGACGCCGACCTCGTCGCCACCATCGAAGGCTGGGACACCCGCCGCGCGGAGGCCGTCGTTCGCGCCTTCGCCTTGTACTTCCAGCTGGTCAACACCGCCGAGCAGGCCCACCGCCTCCGCCGCCGCCGCGCCTACGAGGGCGCCGACGTCCCCCCCCAGCGAGGCTCCCTGCACGCCGCGTTCGACGACCTCGCCCGCCGGGGCGTCGACCCCGCGGACCTCCAGGCGACCCTCGACCGCCTCCTCGTGAGCCCCGTGCTCACGGCCCACCCCACCGAGTCCCGCCGCCGCACCACCCAGGACAAGTTGTCCGCCCTGGCCGCCGGCCTGCTCGCCCGCGATGGCCTCTCGGCCCCCCGCCAGGCCGAACTCGAGGTCGTCGAGGCCATGCACGTCGAGTCGTTGTGGCAGTCCGACGAGTTGCGCCACCGCCGGCCCACCGTCGTCGAGGAGGTCAAGCTCCTGCTTCGCTCGTTCGACGAGGGCTTCTGGGCCGCCATCCCCGCCGCCCACCGCGAGCTGCGCGACCTCGCCGCCGCCGCCGGCCTGCGCCCGCCGCGGGGCTTCGTGCGACTGGGCAGCTGGGTCGGCGGCGACCGCGACGGCAACCCGTTCGTCACCCCCGAGGTCACCCTGACGACGGCGCGGATGATGAAGGAGCACATGCTCGTGCGGTACCTGGAGCAGGTCCGCCCCCTCAAGCGCCTCCTCAGCCACAGCTCGCGCCAGACCGTCATCCACCCGCGCCTGGAGGCCAGCCTCTCCCGCGACGAGAGCGACTTGCCCGCGATCCGCGAGCGCAACGCCGTGCGCAACCGCTTCGAGCCGTACCGCCTCAAGCTCTCGTTCATCGAGGAGCGCCTCGCCGCCGCGCTGCGGCAGATCCGCGCCGACGCCGGCGTGCCCGGCGGGGGCGACGGGACCGGCGCCTACGCGTCGGCGCGCGACTTCCTCAAAGACTTGCAGGTCCTCGCCGCCTCCTTGCGCAGCCACGGCGCCGACGCGTCGGCGGCCGCCCTCATCGACCCCCTCATCGAGAGCGTCTCAGCCTTCGGCTTCCACCTCGCGACCCTCGACATCCGCCAGCACAGCCGGCGCCACGAGTCGGCCCTGGACGCCTTGTTCGCCGCCGCCGAGCCCGACGCCCCCCGCTACGCCGACCAGGACGAAGCCGCCCGCGTCGCCCGGCTCCGCCAGGAACTGACCGGCCGGCGCCTCCTCAAGGTCCCCGGCGCCACGTTCGACGCCGACACGAAGCAGACCCTCGACACCTTCGACGTCGTGCATCGGGTTCAGGCCGAGCTGGGCGCAGAGGCCGTCGTCACCTGCGTGATCTCCATGGCCGACTCGGCCTCGGACCTGCTCGAAGTCCTGGTGCTCTGCCGCGAAGCCGGCCTCGTCCGGTGGGAGGGCGACACCCTCGTGTCCTCGCTGCGCGTCGCGCCCTTGTTCGAGACCCGCGCGGACCTCATCGCCGCCCCCGGCATCCTGACCGACCTCTTCGCCGACCCCGTCTACGCCGCCCTGCTGGCGGCCGGCGGCAACGTGCAGGAGGTCATGATCGGCTACAGCGACTCGGCCAAGGACGCGGGGCTCCTCACCGCGTCGTGGTCGCTCTACCAGGCCCAGGCGGCCATCGCCGCCGCCGCCGCCGACGCCGGCGTCGAGCTGCTGCTGTTCCACGGCCGTGGCGGGACGGTGAGCCGGGGAGGGGGGCCCGCCCACCGCGCCATCCTCGCCCAGCCGCCGGGCTCCGTGGGCGGCCGCATCAAGCTGACCGAGCAAGGCGAGGTCATCCGCTTCAAGTACGGCCACACCGAGCTCGCCCAGCGGAGCCTGGAGCTGAGCGGCTCGGCCGTCCTCCTGGCGGCCTTCGAGGACCCGCCGCCCCCGCCGCCCGCCTGGATCGCCGCCATCGAGGAGCTGTCCGACCGCGCCTGGCGCTGCTTCCGGACCACCGTCTACGACGACCCCGAGCTCTTCTCGTACCTGACCGCCGTCTCCCCGCTGGACGAGCTCGCCGTCCTGCCCATCGGCAGCCGCCCCGCCCACCGACCCGGCGGCGGCGGCGGCATCGACAGCCTGCGCGCCATTCCCTGGGTCTTCGGCTGGATGCAGAGCCGGCACGTGCTCACGGGCTGGCTCGGCGTCGGCACCGCCCTGCACGACTTCCTCGCCGCCCACCCCGACGACGGCCTCGCCACCCTGCAGGCCATGGCCGAGGGCTGGCCCTTCTTCAACACCCTGTTGAGGAACGTCGAGATGGTCTGCGCCAAGGCGGACCTGGCCATCGCCGCCCACTACGTCCGCACCCTGCACCCCGGCGCCGCCGGCGAGCGCATCTTCGGCGAGTTGAAGGCCGAGTACGACCGCACCGTCGCCGCGCTGACCCAGGTCCTGGGCCTGGACCACCTCCTGGACGGCAGCCCCGTCCTGCGGCGGTCCATCGACCTGCGCAACCCCTACGTCGACGCCCTGTCGTTCCTGCAGGTCGAGCTGCTCCGGCGCCGCCGCGCCGCGACCACCGAAGACCCCGATCTGCTCGAGGCCATCCTGCGCTCCATCAACGGCGTCGCCGCGGGCTTGCGCAACACCGGCTGAGTTCGAGGCATCTCGGCCAAGCTCAATCGGCGCAACGACTCACGCGACTCACGCGTCCCGGGTCAGGGTCGCCCCCAGCGCCGCCAACGCCTCCAGGCGCCCCCGCGGAAACAGCAGCTCCGCGGTCCACCGCTCGTCCTCCCAGGACTCCGCCAGAACCCGCCCGTGCTCGTGGGCGAACGCCCGCACCCGCCCGTCGCCGGCGTCGGCGACGCAGCGCACGTGGATCCACCCGACCCGGGTCCGCTCGGAGACGACCTCGGCCAGCCGGCCCAGCCCCGCCCCGGTCACGGCGCTGACCTCGAGCGCATCGGGGCACTCGGCGCGCAGCCCGATCAACGCCTCGGCGGTGGCCAGGTCGACCTTGTTGAGCACCGCCTGCGTGCGCGCGGGGTGGCACTGCAGCTCCTCCAACACCCCCCGCACCGCCCGCACCTGCTCCAGGGCCAGGGGGTGGGCGGCGTCGATGATGTGCAGCCGCAGATCGGCGTGGACCGCCTCCTCCAGCGTCGCGCGGAAGCTCGCCACCAGGTGGTGGGGCAGGGCCCGCACGAAGCCGACCGTGTCCGAAAGCACCACGTCCGTGCCGTCGGGCAGACGCCAGCGGCGCGTGAGCGTGTCCAGCGTCGCGAACAGGGCGTCTTCGCCGTCGACACCCGCCTGCGTCAGCGCGCTCAGCAGCGTCGTCTTGCCGGCGTTCGTGTAGCCGACGAGCCCCACCGTGAAGTCCTGGCGCGTCTTGACCGTGCGCGCCCGGCGCTCGGCGATGGTCGCGATCTCCTCCTTGAGGCGGGCCACGCGGCGCGAGACGATGCGGCGATCGATCTCGATCTGCTTCTCGCCCGGCCCCCGGGAACCCACGAACCCACCGCTGCTGCCCGCCTGACGCGCCAGGTGGGTCCACATGCCCCGCAGGCGCGGCGCGGTGTACTCCAGCTGCGCCAACTCCACCTGCAGCACCGCCGACCGGGTGCGGGCGCGGCCGGCGAAGATGTCGAGGATGAGCTCGCTGCGGTCCAGCACCCGGCAGCCCAGGGCCTCCTCGAGGTTGCGGATCTGCGCCGGCGTGAGCTCGGCGTCGAACACCGCGAGCCCCGCCTCGGTCTCCTCGACGTGGGCGGCGATCTCTTCGACCTTGCCTTTGCCGATCCACGTCGCCGCGGACCGCGCTTGCCCCTCACGTCGGGCGGGCTGCCAGAACGCCTCGCCGGGCGTCTCGCCAGCGGCGCTCAACAGCGCCGCGAGCTCCTGCAGCCGTTGCTCGGGAGACGGGACGCAATCGGAGACGTACAGGCCAACGAGGACCGCGGGACCACCCATGACGGCGGAGTATGGCCGATGTTCAGCCGGGCAGGTCCGCCCGGGACCAGTCGGCCACCATCAGGTCCGCGCCGGTGTTCTTGATCGAGTTCAGCTTCGTGCTGACCTCCGTGGCCACCAGCAGACCCGCCGGCACATCGCCCATCATCGGACGCAGGTCGTCGATGGCCGTTCGGCCCGGGTCCAGCCAGTCGTCCCAGGCCTCGGGCTCCAGGATCACCGGCCCCCGGTCGTGGTACGGCGCCAGCTCGGGGCTCGGCCCGGCGGTGATGATGCTGAATCGCTCCACCCGCTCCCCGTCCTTGTCGAACGAGCCCCAGATGCCGGCGAAGGCCAACGGCACCTCGTCTGAGCGGGCAAACAGCAGCGGGTACCGCGTCTTGCCGTCGCGCGCCCATTCGTAGAACCCCGTCGCGGGCACCAGGCACCGACGCTCGGCCAGGGACTTTTTCCAGGTCCGCTTGCTCGCGGCGTCGTCGGCCTTGCAGTTCACGAGGCTGCGGGACCAGGGGTTGCCGCCCCGCCCGCGCAGCCACATCGCCGGGTAGCCCCACCGCATCGCCACTGCCTCGCGGGCCCCGTCGGTCTGGCGCACCACGGGCACCAGGTACGTGGGGCAGACGTTGAACCGGGGGATGCAGGTCTCCCAGTTGGGCGGGATGGGCTTGCCGTGCTCGATGCCGTACTTCTTGACCATCTCGCGCCAGGGCCAGGCGATCTGAAAGCGGCCACACACGGGCTCAGTCCACCAGCCGCAGGTCCATGAGGACCTCGTCGACGGGCACTCCCGAGACCCGGAAGCAGTCCCGTTCCAGGCCGTACTCGCGGAATCCGACGGCCTCGTACGCGGCCCGCGCGGGGGCGTTGGTGGCATCGACGCCCAGGAGCAGCTTCTCGATCCCGACGCGCCGCGCTTGCGCCATGGCCTCGCGCAGCATGGCCACGCCCCACCCCTGCCGCCGGTGGCCGGGCGCCACGTAGACCCCCCAGATCATCGCCTTGTGCTGTCCTTGGGCCCCGTCGTCCCGGAACACGCCCACGTTGCCGACGAGCTGTGCCCCATCGAAGGAGCCCACCACGAAGCCTTCGGTGGTCGGCTTGTCGAATCGCTTTCGCCACTCCGCGATGCCGCGGCTGCGCTCCTCTTCGAGGGCGACGTAGAAGCTGTGAGGGCTGTCGGCGAGCGCGGACAGGCGCAGGTGGAACCAGGCGTCGGTGTCGGCGGGGGTCAACAAACGCATCATGGGACCAGGATCGCCCAGGACGGCTCCGACGCCAACACCGGTACGCTGGATGCCGTGACGACTTCTGCGGACCAGGACACCCACCTCGGCCCCGACGGCCTGCGCCGCTGCTGGTGGTCGGCGGGCAGCGACGAGCTGCGGCGGTACCACGACACCGAGTGGGGATTCGCGGTCCGCGACGACCGCCACCTGTTCGAGAAGATCTGCCTCGAAGCGTTCCAGACCGGGCTGTCGTGGGCGCTCATCCTCAACAAGCGGCCCCGCTTTCGCGCCGTCTTCCACGACTTCGCGTGGCCCGCGGTGGCGGCCATGTCGCCCGCCGACGTGGAGCGCTTGATGGGGGACGCGGGCATCGTCCGCAACCGGCGCAAGATCGAAGCGACCATCCACAACGCGCGGCTCTGCGGGGAGCTGATCGAGGCCGAAGGGAGCCTCGCCGAGTTCGTCTGGCGCTACGTCGACGAAGACCGCCCCGCCGTGATCACGCGCGACTGGGCAGTCTCGCGCACCACCTCGCCGGCGTCCCACGCCCTCGCCGCCGACCTGCGCCGGCGGGGGTGGAAGTTCGTGGGGCCCACCACGATGTACGCGTTCCTGCAGTCCATGGGGGTCGCCAACGACCACGTGGCCGGCTGTCACTGCCGGACGGGCCCGCCGCCGAACTGACCGCCACCACCGCGAGCCCCCCTCGCACCCCGGCCGGCCGTGGGGCATCCTGCGCGGCGTGATCCACGTCGCCCTCCCCGCCTACAACGAAGACCAGAACATCGGACCGCTCCTCGACGAGCTGTGCCACACGTTCGCCGACACGTTGCCCGGCCGCGCCCACTCGATCCTCGTGGTCGATGACGGCAGCTCCGACCGCACCGCCGACGCCGTGCGCGACTTCATCGCGGACCTGGATCGCGACCGGTTCCCCCACGCGTCCATCGAGCTGCTGCAGCACGAGGTGAACAAGGGCCTCGCGGAAGCCATTCGCACGGGGCTCACAACCTGTGCTGACCGCGCCGACCCTCGCGACATCATCCTCACGATGGACGCCGACAACAGCCACCTGCCGGGGCTGGTGCCGTCCATGGTGCGCAAGATCTACGAAGGCCACGACGTCTGCATCGCCTCGCGCTACCAGCGCGGCGCCCGGGTCATCGGGCTCACGGCCGACCGCAAGGTGCTCAGCCTGGGCGCCAGCTTCCTCTTTCAGGTCCTGTTCCCCATCCCCGGGGTCCGCGACTACACCTGCGGCTTCCGTGCCTACCGCGCGGCGATGCTGCAGGAGGTGTTCGCCGCCAACCCCGGCTTCTTCAGCGAGACCGGCTTCACCGTCATGGTCGACATCCTGCTGAAGCTGCGGCGCCGCGACCCGCCCGTGCTCATGACGGAAGTCCCGCTGCTGCTGCGCTACGACTTCAAGAAGGGCGCCAGCAAGATGGACGTGGCCGAGACCGTTCAGGGCACGTTCAAGCTCATCGCCCGGCGCCTGCTGGGCCGCTGACCGTGGCCGACTTCGAGCAGGGGTACTTCGACGGCGACGCCGCCTACGGGGGCCACTACGACCGCCGCAACCCGCCCTACAAGTGGCGGGCGGTGCTCGACTTCGTGGGCCAGCACCAGCGGGGGGGGCGGCTGTTGGACGTCGGTTGCGCCTACGGAGCCTTCCTGGAGCAGGCGTCGGACCGCTACGACTGCTGGGGCACCGACATCAGCGACCACGCGGTGCAGAGAGCGGAGCAGCGGGTGCCCGGCGCGACCGTCGTGCCCGGTGGCCTCTTCGACGCCGAGGTCCCGGCGGGCACCTTCGACGCGCTGTGCCTCTTCGACGTCATCGAGCACCTCCCGGACCTGCCGGCGGCGTTTGCCCGCTTCGAGGAGCTGCTCGCGCCGAGCGGGGTGCTGTTCTTGACGGTGCCGGTCTACGACGGACCCCTGGGCCCGTTGGTGCACATCGCCGACAAGGACCCGACGCACCTGCACAAGTGGGCGCGCCAGGCGTGGCTCGACGAGTTGGGGCGCCAGGGCTGGCGGGTCCGCCAGTGGGAGGGGATCTTCCGCTACTTCCTCGCGGGCCGTTGGTACCTCCACCGCCAGACGCGGCGCCTGCGGGGAGTGGGCACGGCGATTCTCGTGGCCGCCGAGCGGGGCTGAGTCCGCCCGGCACCGGCGCCGAATCGCCGCAGATCCGCATCGATCGGGCCCGCCGACGCCCGAAAATTCCCGGCGCGGGGCCGTTGATGTCTTGCGCCGGGACCGCGGCCGCGCCAGGGTGCGGATCACGGCTTTCCGGGGATGGCTCGGCGACCGATTCCGATGGAGCTGCTCCGACCTGGTCGGGCGGCGTTGAAGAAGAGAGACGAATGTCCAAGAAGCTCTTTGTGGGAGGCATCTCCTGGGGCACCGATGACGAGGGCCTCCGGTCCGCGTTTGCCCGTTTTGGTGCGGTGACCGATGCCAAGGTCATCACCGACCGTGAGACCGGACGTTCCCGAGGCTTCGGCTTCGTGACGTTGGAGAACGATGACGAGGCGGTGACCGCCATGAACGAGATGAACGGCTCCGAACTCGACGGCCGCACCATCAACGTCAACGAGGCGCGCGAACGCGCTCCCCGTGGCGGCGGCGGTGGCGGCGGTCGTGGTGGCGGCGGCTACGGCGGCGGCGGTGGCGGTGGCTACGGCGGCGGTGGTGGCGGCGGCTACGGCGGCGGCGGCGGCGGCGGCGGCAACCGCTGGTAGAGCGCCTCGCTCGACATTCGACGGACCCTCGGCCCTTGCGGCCGGGGGTCTTTCGCTTGGGGGCCGGGCGGTGGGGCCGCCCGCGATCGATACTGCCGGCATGACGGTTCCTGAGATCACCGCCGACGAGGCCGAGGTGCTGCTCCTCGCCGGCGACGCAACGTTCGTCGACGTCCGCGACAGCGGCTCCTTCGCGCAGGGCCACGTGCCCGGCGCCCAGCACGTCGGCGACCACAACATCGCCGCGTTCGTCGGCACCGCCGACAAGACCCGAACGGTCGTCGTCTACTGCTTCCACGGGTACACGAGCCTCGGCGGAGCGGCCTACCTGGCGGGCGAGGGCTTCGTCGACGCGCGGTCCATGACCGGCGGATTCGTCGGGTGGCACGGCAAGCCCGAGGAGGCCGGCGCCAACTCAGCGGCGGCCGCCTCCGGGCCCTCCGCGACCCCGCCCCTTGCGGCCGCCCCGAGGCCGGCTTCGCCGTCGGGCCGCGCGGCCGGGGACCCCCGACCCCGCAGGCGCGACCGACTCAAGCGCCGCCTGTCCGCGCTGCTCGGTCGCTGAACTCCGTGCGGCTCGCCCACTTCGACGTCGGCCTGCACCGGCCGCTGTTCCTCATCGCCGGCCCGTGCTCGCTGGAGGGGCTCGAACTCTCGCTGCGCGTCGCCGAGCACACCGCAGCGGTGTGCGAGCGGCTCGGCGTGCCCTGGGTCTTCAAGGGCAGCTTCGACAAGGCCAACCGCACCCGGGGCACCAGCCCCCGGGGCACGGGTCTGCAGGAGGGTCTTCGGATCCTCGAAGAAGTTCGCACCCAGATCGGTGTTCCGGTCCTGACCGACGTGCACGAAATCGACCAGATCGACGCCGTGGCTTCGGTCGTCGACGTGCTGCAGACGCCGGCGATGCTGTGCCGGCAGACCGACTTCGTCGCTGCCGTGGCCGCGGCCGGCAAGCCCGTGAACCTCAAGAAGGGGCAGTTCCTGTCGCCGGGGGACATGGTCCACGTGGTCGACAAGGCACGGGCCACGGGCAATCAGCAGCTGATGGTCTGCGAGCGGGGCGCGAGCTTTGGCTACGGCGACCTGGTCTCGGACATGCGGGGCCTCGCCATCTTGCGGCAGACGCGGTGCCCGGTCGTCTACGACGCGACGCACTCCGTACAGCGCCCCGGCGCGGCCGACGGCGTGAGCGGTGGCGACCGTCGGTTCGTGCCGGTGCTCGCGCGGGCCGCGGTGGCCGCCGGGGTCGCCGGGCTCTTCGTCGAGACGCACCCGGATCCCGAGAAGGCCGTGAGCGATGGGGCGACCATGTGGCCTCTGGATCGGCTCGATGCCCTGCTGGGGGTGCTCGTCGATCTGGACCGGGTGGTCAAGGCCAGGCCGCTGCTCGAAGAGGCGTGAGCCGAGCACTCACGCGGTTCGCCGGCCGATCCTGCCCCCGTCAAGCCCGCACGATCTCCGGCGGGATGCGGCCCATCTCCCCCCGCTGGTAGTCGACCATCGCCTGCCGGAGCTCGGCGGACGTGTTCATCACGAACGGCCCCTGCCACGCCACCGGCTCCCCGATGGGCTGCCCGCCCAAGACCAGCGCCTGGCCGCCCCCGTCGCTGCCCAGCACCACGGAGTCGCCGTCGGTCAACAGCGCCAGCTGCCCCCTCTGCACCGTTCGCCCGGCCACGTCGACCTCGCCGTCGAACACGTAGACGCAGACGTTGTGGCCGACGGTCAGTTCCAGCGGGGTCTCGCTGCCCGCTTGCAGGCGCACGTGCAAGTACGTGATCGGCGTGTGGGTTCGGGTCGCGGCATCGACCCCCAGGGCCCGCCCGGCGACCACCCGGACCTCGCCGAGTCCGTCGGCCGTGGGAACCACCGGGATGTCGGCGGCCGGCAACTCGACGTAGCGCGGCGTGGTCATCTTGAGCTTCGCCGGGAGGTTCACCCACAGCTGAAACCCGTGCATCCGTCCGCCGTCCCGCTGCATGGCGGCCGACGGCATCTCCCGATGCACGACGCCGGAGCCCGCGGTCATCCACTGCACGTCGCCGGGCTTCAGCGTCCCGGCGTGCCCCGCGCTGTCGGCGTGCTCGGCTTCGCCGTCGAGGATGTAGGTCACGGTCTCGAAGCCGCGGTGAGGGTGGTCGGGGGCCCCCAGGGCCTCGCCGGGGCCGTACTCCACGGGGCCCATCTCATCGAGCATGAGCAAGGGGTCGACGCCGTCGAGTCCCCGCGTGGGGAACGGCCGGCGGACCAGGAACCCGCCCCCCTCCATCTGCTGGTGGGCGGTGACGACGAGTCGGACGCGGCGTGCAGTCATGGGAACTCCGGGCAGGCGGCGAATCTACGTGGCGGGCCCCGGCCCTCCCATCCCCCAGCCGGCGACCTGGCGCCCCGCCGGAAGGCGCCGTGTCCCCGGCCGATCCGCGTCGGGCCCGGGGGCGCCGGGGCACCCCCCAGCGGGACGCCGTTGCTACCGTCTGCGTCGGAGGAACCCTGGCCCGCCCCTACCAATCTGCCTTCAGCCGGGACCTTCAACGGTGCTTCATGGCGGACGCCGGGCCGCGCGCCCGGCCGTTCTGGCCGCACTGGACCGACGGGCTGCACCCCGCGCTGCGTCCCCACGTCGATGGCGTCCTGACCGAAGACGGAGTCGAGCTCCACGACTTTGCCGGGGCACGGATCAGTTCCATGGTGTTCGGCTTCAACCTGCTGATGCCGTTTCGCGTCGGCCGCTCGCAGCCCCTGGCGGGCCTGCTCTCGACGCTGCTGGGCCGCGCCCTGGCGGTGGAGTCGGTGGTGTTCGAGTTCCGCGGCCCGGGCGGCATCCTGGCCGAGCTCGCGGGCGAGGACCCGAAGCCGCGGGAACCGTTCACCGCGTCCGATGCCGCGGTGTTCGTCCAGGACGGAGCCTCCCGCGGCGTGGTCCTGGTCGAAGTGAAGCTGAGCGAGAACGACTTCTCTCGGTGCAACGGCGCCACCAGCCGAGCCAACCGGCGAGGCGACGTCTGCGCCTCGGCGGCAGCGCTGTGGGCCGAGCCGTCGGCTTGCTACCTGCGCCGCCCGGTGCGCGCGCAGCGTGACCGCCGCTACGAGCCCATCTACCGGGAGGCCTACGGCTCCTGGGAGGCCGCCTTCCCGGGCGCCGATCGCGACGGCCCGTGCCCCTTCGTCGGCGACGGCCAACAGCCCATGCGCAATCTGGCTTTGGGCCTGGGCCTGGTGCAGGCGGGCGCCGTCGACTTTGCGGCCCACCTCCTGCTGCACCACGACCGAAACCCCGACGTGCCATCCCCCTGGGACCGCTTCGCCGCCGCCGCCGCCGAGCCCGCCCTCTTGCCGCGCCTGCCGGCCAGCGCGCTGGTGGCAGCCCTCGACGACGCGCCGACCGAGCCGCCGGCGGGGCAGTGGTTGTCTGAGCGCTACCGGTTGGCGCCGTGAGCGACTCCTTCGACCGCCTCGTGCTCCCGTTGATCAAGGAGCGCCTGGGCGGCCGGATCCGCCGCCCGACGAGGGGCCGGTGGACCGCCGAACAGGTCGGCGGCGGCTACGAACTCACGCTCACGATGGACGCAGCGACGCTGTGCGGGGACTTCCAGGCGACCACCGCGGCGTCGCCGGCGTACCTGCTCTGCTTCGGGTGGTGGCTGCAGCAGATCACGGGCGCCCCGGTGCGCTCGGTCGTCCGCGTCGTCGGCGATGCCCCCGCCGCCCCCGGCCCCCGCCGGCACTGGCGACGCTCCCAGTTCCTCCTCTCCCAGTACGAAGCGCTCCTGGGCCCGGCATTCACCGTGCAAAGCCCCGACCGCTGGCGCTGGCCCGACTCCCCGATCGTCAACGCCCCGCAGCAGGTCCGGGTCCATGCGGACCAGGCTTCCCACAAAGCGGAGCAGCGCCTCGAAGCGGGCCTGTGCCGCGAGCCCGAGGCCCACGCAGCCTTCTGTCGCCTCATCGAACCGGTGCACCCGTTTCAGCGGCAACTGCCCGTCGGGCTGTTCGGAGGCGAGGTGGCCAACGCCAACCGCTGGACGCCCGGCGGCTGCAGCCAGATCGACTTGTGGACGGCGTCCGTCGACGGAGACACGGTCCACCTGTTCGAGCTGAAGGCGATGCACGGCACCCGGCCCAACGCACCCCTGGGGATCCTGCCCGAAGCGCTGTACTACCTCCGCCTCTGGCACCACGTGCGGGTGGGCACGTCGGGGCCTCCCATCGGCGGCGCCGGCCCCGGGCTGCAGGCGGCATGGGAGGCCCGCCGAGTCGTGATGTGGCTGTCGGCGCCGGCGCTGCACCCACTGCTGGGCGACCGCGAGAACACGCCCCTTTCGGCGTTCCGGCCCGAACTGCAGGCCGAAGGCTGTGACTTGAGAATCCTCCCGCTGCGACTCGGGCCCGACGGCCTGTGGGCTGGGTGGGGCAGCCCGAGCCCACCCAACCGCGTATCCTGCCCGCCCGATTCCCCGGGCCCGGAGCGCGCGTGAGCCCCCTGATCTTCCCGCTCATCGGCCTGCTGGTCGTGGTCGCCGCCTGGCTGCACTACCTGTGGCTCATGCCCCGCGAGCAGGTGCCCGCCACCCCGCTGGTCACCATGGCCGGACTGACCCTCGGAGCCGCCCTGCAGATCGGCGGCCTGTGGTCCGCGTACGGCGGCCCCCGCGGGCTGCTCGACAGCTTCGGCCCCACCGCGGCCATCGCCTGGCTGCTCGTCGCCGCCGGCTGGGGGCTGGCGGGCTTCTTCTTCTGGCTGATGACCCAGCGCCACACGCCCGTGGGCCAGCTCACCATCGCCGTCGGCGAGCCGCTGCCCAGCCTGTTCGCCCGCGACTCGGCCGGCGCCCAGGTGAGCACCGACTCGCTCCGTGGCCACCGCACGCTGTTCAAGCTGTTTCGCGGCCACTGGTGACCCTACTGTTCCGCCGAGGTTCGGCGGTTTGACTCCATGGCCGCGCTCTCCGAACGCGGGATCGCCGTCGTCGCGCTGAGCAAGGACACCCCCGAGCAAGCGACCCTGCAGGAAGCCCGCGACGGCCTGCAGCGGGTTCGGCTCTGGGCCGACCCCCAGCTCGCGGTCATCAAGTCGCTGGGCGCGCTGCACCGCGGGGCCGTCGAGTTCAAGACGTGGCTGGTGTCCACGGTGCCCATCGGCGTGCCGACCGGGTTCGCCGAGATGGCCGTGCCCACGACGCTGCTGCTGGACGAAGACGGCGTGGTCCGCTGGATCGACCAGGCCGACGACTACCGGATCCGCTCCGACGACGCCCGCATCGCCGCGGCCCTGGAGCAGATCGGCTGGTGATCGGCGGCGATCGCGCCGTCCCCCGAACCCGGTGCCGCCCGCGTGCTAGACGCCGCCCATGATCGGCTTCAACAGCGTCCACAAGCAGTACGGCAGCAACGTTCTTTTCACGGGCGCGTCGTTCCAGATCGACCCCGGCAACAAGGTCGGCCTCGTGGGCCCCAACGGCGCCGGCAAGACGACCTTGTTCCGGATGATCGAAGGCACCGAGTCCGCCGACCGCGGTTCCGTCGAGCGCCCCCGGCGCCTGACGGTGGGCGTCTTCCGGCAGGACGTGGGCGACTGGAGCGGGCGCACGGTGATGGAGCAGGTCATCGCGGACGCCGGCGCCGTGGGCGAGCTGGGCCGGGAGCTGGCGGCTCTGGAGCTTCGGCTGGAGGACTACGAGGCCGAGGACTTCGACGCCGTCCTGACCCGCTACGGCGAGGTGCAGCTTCAGTTCGGAGCGCTCGGCGGCTACGACCTGGAGGCCCGCGCGGCGTCCATCCTCGGCGGCCTGGGGCTGCGGCCCGAGCAGATCACCGGCGACGTCGGGGCGCTGTCGGGCGGCTGGAAGATGCGGGTCGCGCTGGCCTCGGTGCTGCTCATGCAGCCCGACGTGATGCTGCTGGACGAGCCCACCAACCACCTCGACCTCGAGTCCATCCTCTGGCTCGAGGAGTTCCTCATCGCCACGCCGTGCACGGTGGTGATGACTTGCCACGACTCCGACGTCATGAACCGGGTCGTGAAGCGCATCGTCGAGATCGCCAACGGCAAGCTGTCCACCTACAGCGGCAACTACGCATTCTACGAGAAGCAGCGGGCCGAAGGCTCGACCCAGCACGAGGCCGCGTACCGGGCGCAGCAGGCCATGCTGGCCAAGGAGACCCGCTTCATCGAGCGGTTCAAGGGCCAGCCCAGCAAGGCCTCGGCCGTCCAGAGCCGCGCGAAGATGATCGCGAAGATCGAACGCATCCCCGAGCCCCGCAAGACGGTCGAGCGCAAGTTCTCGTTCCCGCCGTGCGACCGCTCCGGCGACCGCGTCATCGAGGCCATCGGGCTGACCAAGGCCTACGGCGACCACGTGGTGCACGAGGGCCTCGATCTCTTGATCCAGCGCGGCGAGCGGTGGGCGCTCATGGGCGAGAACGGCTCGGGCAAGTCGACGCTGATCAACATGATGGCCGGTCAGCTGCAGCCCGACAGCGGCAGCATTCGCGTCGGCGCGTCGGTCGAGATGGCCTGGTTCGCCCAGCAGCACGTGGACAACCTGACCAGCACGGGCACCGTGCTCGAGCAGCTCGACGCCCGGTTCCCCTTGGCCGGGCAGGGGGTCTTGCGGCAGCTGGCCGGGAGCTTCTCGTTCCGCGGTGACGACGTCGACAAGAAGGTCTCGGTCTTGTCCGGTGGCGAGAAGACGCGGCTGGCGCTGGCGATGATGCTCTACGCGCGGCCCAACCTGCTCCTGCTCGACGAGCCCACGAACCACCTCGACCTGACGACCAAGAAGGCGCTCCTGCGTGCCTTGTCGGAGTTCCAGGGCACGATCGTCTTCGTGAGTCACGACCGTGAGTTCCTGCGGGCGCTGGGGACCCGGGTCCTCGAACTGAACCCCGGGGACCCCCGCGAGTACCCCGGCAGCTACGTCGAGTACGTCGAGTCGACGGGCCGCGCGGCGCCGGGCATGCGGGCGATCGAGTAGGGCGATCGACCAGGAGCGAGCTGCCGGTCGGTGTCCTACAATCCTCGACCATGACCCCCGAGCAAGCTGTCGCTGCGCTTCGGGGCCGCCGCACCCGCGCGGTCACGAAGGCGTCCATCCACTCCATCAAGGAGCTGCACACGCTCTGCCTGGCCCGCGGCATCCCCGCGGTCATGGCCCGGCCGTGCAAGGACGACAAGTCCTGAGGCACGAAGCTGGAGCTCCTGGTTCAGGAGCAGGACATCTCCCGCGCCCTGGCGCTCATGGGCCGCTTCATGACGCCGGAGGTGGAAGGCGACGCCGAGCCCCCGTGCCCCTGCTGCGGCACCGCCGCCCCGTTGGTGGCCGGCGCGTGCTCCGACTGCGGGTTGCAGCTGGCGTGAGCCGCGTGAGTCCGCGGGAACGTTACTTCTTTGGCGGCATCGAGGCGGCGTAGTCGCGACCGCGGTGGACCCACATCTCCAGGTCGGCCTGGTCGTCCACGGCTTCGGGAGCCACGAGGACCCAGCCGGTCATCAGGGTCTTGCCCCGCTGCATGCCGCCGGCGCCCTCCTGGGCGATGAAGCCGGCGAAGTCGTCCTTGCTGCACCGGATCATGAGCCGGCCGTCGTTGTGGGCGCCGGCTGCCATGTGCCCGCCCACGGTCCAGCCGATGCCGCCGAACATCTTCTTCTCCACGAGGCCTGGGGTGCCGGCGAGGGCGTCGCGGATGCGGTCGGCGAGGGCGGGGTCGTAGGCCATGGGCTGCTCCAGGTTGGAGCCTCGTACTTCAGCACACCGCGCTGTCGCCTTCTACAAGAGGGTCGAGGCCACGACGAAGATCCCGCCCACGCTGACGGCCCAGCTGAGTGTGCGCGCGACGGGCACCCCGGCCAAGAACACGGCGGCGTGCACGAGGCGGCCGCCCAGGAAGATCTGCGCGCCGAGGGCGGACGTGTCGTTGCCAGCCCCGACCGCGTGCACGACCAGCACCACGATGGCGAACAGGGGCAGGTTCTCGGCGAGGTTGTTGCTCGCGCGCTGAGCCCGGTCGGCCCACCGGGGCACCTCGACGGAGTCGTCGTGGCGGTTGCCCACCGCCCACGGGATGCCGTTGAGCAGCAGGCGCGGCGTGGCCGCGACCATGATCAGGGTCCATTGCAGGGCAACGGCAGCGATGAGGATCCACAGGTCGGTGGTCATGGGTCGGGTCTCCGGCGCGAAGCCTACCGGTGGCGCGACTCGCCGGGACCGATCGACGGCGTCAGGGTCGGTTGATCACCGCTTCGAGCCAGTGCCCGTCGGGATCCAGAACGAACGCGGCGTAGTAGTGGTCGCCGAAGTGCGGGCGCAGGCCCGGCGCGCCCCGGTCGGTTCCGCCGTGGGCCATGGCCGCGGCCCAGAAGGCGTCGACGGCGGCCCGGTCGGGGGCCGAGAACGCGACGTGGAAGCCCGAGGGCGCGGGGGCTGGGCGGTCGGGCCGGAGCTTCAGGGCCAGCTTGTCGCCGCCGCCCGCGGGGCCGTAGCCGACGGCGGTGTCGAACGACCAGACCCGGACGCAGCCCAGGGGCCGCAGGGCGGCGTCGTAGAAGGCGCCGGCGGGCGCGAGATCGATCACGGGCAGCGAGATGTGGTGCAGCATGGCCGCAGCGTAGAGACTTCATCGCCCCGGAGTGACCATGGCCCGCGACCCCCTCGACAAGGTCCGCAAGCTGCTCGCGCTCGCCGAGTCGGGCCACGTCCACGAGGCGGCCGCCGCGGCGGCAGCAGCCCAGGCGTTGATCGAGCGGTACCGGCTGGCCGAGCTGCTGGACGCGACCGTCGACGCCGAGGCTGAGCCCATCGAGGACGAGGTGCTAGACGCCGGCCGCCGGCGCCGCCGGTGGAAGACCGTGCTCGCTTCGGGCCTGGCGGGGGTCAACGACTGCGTGGCGTTCACCCGCGACCTCGGCCGCGACAAGCAGATCGTCCTGGCCGGGCGCGCGGCCGACCGGGCCGCGGTGCGCTCGCTGTGGGAGTGGCTGGTGCCCCAGCTCGAGTGGCTGTCGGCGACTCACGGGGCGGGGCGCGACAAGCGGTGGCACGACGACTTCCGCATCGGGGCCATCGAAGCGGTGATGAACCGGCTGCAGCAGGCGCACGGGGAGGCGGCCGCGGAGGTCGATCCCGGCGCGCTGGTCCGCCTCGAGCCGGCGCTGGCGGCGCGGCGGGCGGCCATCGAGGCGTGGTCGTCCGACCGGCTGGCCCGCAAGCCCGGCCGCCGGCTGATGGTGGGGGCCGATGCCTGGGAGGCGGGGCGGGCCGCCGGCGCCGACGTCGCGCTGGGTGAGTCGGGCTGAGCTCCGCCGGGGTTGCTACCGTGCGGCGGCAACGGAGGGCGCGTGAGCGGCGACGAAGGAATCGGCTGGGTGTCCAGCGCGTCGGCGGTGGATACGCTGGACGGCAGCGAGGGGCTCTTCGTGGCTTGCCCCGGCCTCATCCTCGCCGGGCGCTACCGCCTGGAAGAGGCGCTTGACGCCGGGGCGCACGGGGCCGTCTGGCGCGCTCGTCAGCTTCCCCTGGAGCGGTCGGTCGCCATCAAGCTCCTGCACGCCGACGTGCCCATCGACTCGTCGCTGCGCCGCGAGTTCCACAACGAGGCCATCCACGCCGCCCGGGTGCACCACCCGTCGTCGGTGTCCGTGTTCGACGCCGGGGAGACCCGGGACGGCACCGCTTGGCTGGCCATGGAGCTGCTGTCCGGATCCTCGCTGGAAGCGGAGCTGCGCTCCCGCGTGGCGCTTCCGGTCCGGCACGCCGCCGGCATCGGAGCCCAGATCGCCGACGCCCTCGCCGCGATCCACGCCGTCGGCCTCGTCCACTGCGACGTGAAGCCGGCGAACCTCTTCTTGCACCGAGGGGCCCGCGGGCAGACCGCGAAGCTGGTCGACTTCGGCATCTCGCGGGCCACCGGGGCAGGGGAGATCGCCCAGGACACGGCCGTGCACGGCACGCCGCGCTACCTGTCGCCCGAACGCATCCGGGGCAACCCCTACGACGGCGCCGCCGACGTCTACGCCCTGGGCATCGTGCTGGTCGAGATGACCACCGGGGAGCCCGTGTTCCGGGGAGCGGCGTCGGACCCGACGAAGATCTTCGAGCGCCACCTGCGAGACAAGCCGCCGCGCCTGCGGGACCGGCTGACGGACTGCCCGCCCGTGCTCGACCGGCTCGTGGACCGGATGCTGGCGAAGACCCCGTCCAACCGGCCCTCGGCCGCCGAAGTCGCCGGCGCGTTGACGCGGCTTGCCCAGCAGCCGGTGGCCGCCGAAGCTGCCGCCGACCTGTCGCCCGACGGCCCGTCGTGGACGCCGGTCGAGCTGTCGGACGGCGAACCGGACAACGCCTTCGGCGAGCAGGAAGTCGAGATGTCGCTGTCGTTCCTGCTTTCGGGGGGGACGGGCCCGGCGTCGCTCGGCCCCGCGGTGCCCGTCGATCCCGACGGCCCCAGCGGGTCGGTCACGTTCACCCTGGAGTTCGAGGGCGAGGTCGTCAGCACGGGCACGTTCCCCGCGGCCATCCTGCCCCCCCAGGCGGTCCCCTCGGGCCTCGGCTTGCCCGGCCCGGCGGGGTTCCAGCTGCTGGTCGTGCCCATCGAGCCCGACGAGTCCGCCGACTAGATCGACCGCAGGAAGGTCAGCAGGGAGGCGGCGTCGCCGGAGGGCAGGTCGCACCCGAACTCGTGCCCTTGGCCGCCGAACGGCTCGGCCCCGGCCGGCCGGGCCTCCAGGCAGAGCAGCTGCTCCAGGGACTCCAGCGAGCCGTTGTGCAGGAGCCGGTCCAGGTGTCCGACGCCGCTGAGTCGCGGCGCCTTGATCCCCCCGGTCAGCTCGCCGTCGACGCCGCAGCACATCTCCCCATCGCCGTCGGCGTCGCCCCAGCGGGCCATGGCCGCGTCGGTGCCGACCTCGTCGAACTCGAACACGCGCAGGCCGCTGCCCCCGGGCCCGGCGTGGCAGCCCTGGCAGCCGGCGTCCACGAAGACCTGCTGCCCGGCGACCACATCGGCGGCCGGCGGGACATCCAGCGGCGGCGGGGGCACCAGCGACTCGATGTACTCCGCCAGGGGCTCCAGATCGGCGGGGGTCCACTGCTCCGTCGGGCCGCCGCCGATGATCACGAACCCCTCCAGGAACTCGGTGAGCGAGCGGGCGGAGCCGGTCCACGCCAGCAGCGCGTGGTCCATGCCGTAGGCGTCCTGCTCGGCCTGCTGGGGGATGCCCCACAGGGGCAGAGTGCGGCTGACGGTGTGCACGCCGTCCTCGATGGGCAGGGGCGCCATGGCGAAGTCCATCGTCCCCGGCTCCCAGGCGGCGTAGTCGGCCTGGTTCTGCAGCGTGAGCGGCGGGATGTCGCTGGCTCCGCCGGCGAGCATCGGGAGCATGTTCCACAGGAGGCCCAGACCCAGGAGCGGGTCGGCGTCGAAGCGGTCGAGGATGGGCTGGATCTTCGCCAGGGCGTCGGGGTGGAAGTCCGCCGGGTCGAAGCCGGGCATGCCTTTGCTGGGCGCGATGAACAGCGACAGCATGTGGGTGCCGTACTCGTACTGCAGGTTCGGATAGCCGACGGAGTAGCGGCCGTCGGGCATCTGCCCGAAGTGGCAGTTGGCGCAGGTCAGGGCCAGCGTCGGGGTCCCGTTCTGGTCGGCGCCGGGGCCCACGCCCAGGTGGCGGGGCTGCTCGGGGGTCGAGGCGTAGGGGTCGGGCACCAGCCCGTAGTTGCTGAACGCGAGGCCGGCCTCGTCGGGGAAGTTGCGCCCCATCCAGTCCAGCAGCGGCTGGGGGATGCCCAGGGTTCCGAAGCCCTCGTAGAAGAACATCCACTTGCCGCACCGCAGCTTCAGCTCGCGGTTGCCGGGGTCTGCTTCCCACGCCGCGCACGCGCCGTCGAGCTGCCCGAACTCCAGCAGCGCGTCGAGGTCGGCTGAGGTGTTCACCAGCCCTTCGGCGGTGTCGGGGCGCGGTGCGAAGGGATCGGGCGCGGGCGGCGGCGGCTCCGTGGCGTCGTCGTCGTCGGGGAGCTCCGGTTTGTCGGCGGAGTCGTCGTCGTCAGGGAACTCCGGCTCGTCGGCGGAGTCGTCGTCGTCGTCGTCGTCGTCGTCATCGGCGGGGGCTTCCGGGTTCTCCGAGGGCGGCGGCGCGACCACGGCGCCGCAGCCACCCAGGAGGAGCGCCAGGACCAGCAAGGGGGTGATGTGACTCATGAAGATGAATCTACCGATCGGTTGGTAAAGAGCAAGTCGACGGGGGGTGTTGCCCGGTCGGGGCCTGGCACGAGGTGGAGCCCGCTACAATCGGGCTCCCCGAAGGGAGTTCCCCGTGACGACCGTGACCGTCCAGTCGATCATCAACGCCCCCGCTGACGCTGTGTTCGAAGCGGTCTGCGCCGTCGAGGACAACCCGACGATCATGCCGGACACCGTCCGCGTCGAGTTCGTCGGCGAGCAGCGTCGAGGCGTCGGGACCCGCTTCCGCGAGACGCGCACCCAAGGGGGACAGGAGATGTCCTTCGACCTGGAGGTCACCGGCTACGACCCCGAAGCCCGCACGGTCCGGTTCGTCACCGACACCCACGGCACCATCTGGGACACGACGGTGACCGTGCGCCCCGATGGCGAGGGCTCGTCGGTGACCTTCGCCATGGACTGCATCGGCAGCAACGTGCTCAAGCGCTTCATGAACGTCGTGCTGCAGGGCCTGTTCCGCCGGGGCATGGCCAAGAACGTCGCCGCGCTCAAGGCCCACTGCGAAGCGGCCTGACCCAGCGAATCACCGGGCCTGGGGCCGGTTCCCTTCGAACAACGCCGCTTCGCGCTTGAGCGCCTCGCGCATGGACGCGAGGAACACCTTGATCCGAGCCGTGCCCCGCAGCTTGGGGTGCGTCAGCAGCCAGACCTTCAACTCCGAGCGTTGCAGGTACGGACCGACGCGCCGCAGCCTGGGGTCGGCGTCGCCGATCACGCAGGGGAGGACCCCCAGCCCCACGCCGTGAGCGATGGCGTGAGCCATGACCGGCATGCCGCCGAATCGCATCGCGACGACCGCGCCGGGCGCGTGCTGGGCCATCCAGGCGTCGGTGGCGCGGCTGACGGCGCGGTCCCACCCCACCCAGGGAAAAGCGCCGTAGGGGGCGTCGTCGCCGACTCGCTCCACCAACCCAACGGCGCCGAAGACTGCGTAGGCCATGGCGGCGTAGCTGCTGCCCACCAGGTGGTCGGGGGCCGTGTGGCCCAGGCGGATCGCCACGTCGGCTTCGCGCTGGGTCATGTTCGCCAGGGTCGTCTTGCTGTCCAGCTCGACCTCGATGCCGGGGTAGTGCTCCCGGAACGCGGCGAAGTCCAACAGGAAGTGCTTCGTGAGCATCTCCGTCGCCGTGACCCGGATTGCGCCCTGCAGCTTGCTGTCGAGGCCGTGGATGTCGGCGTCGAGCTCGTCGGTCAGCCGCTGAACCGACTCGGCGACCGCGACGACGCGTTCCCCGGCTCCCGTGAGCACGGCCCCATGCTTGAACTTCTCGAACAGCGCCGTGCCCTGGCTCTGCTCCAGCTTGCGCAGCCGCCGCGACACGGTGGTGGCGCTGACACCGAGGGAGTGGGCCGCCGCCAGGATGGTGCCCTCCTTCGAGAGGGCGAGGATGTAGCGCAGGTCTTCCCAGTTCATGGCCGCATATTGCTGCATTTGTGCAGGTTTGTGGCGCACAACTGTCTGTTGAGTGGACGAGTTTGAGCTTTTAGCGTCCTGGTGTCGGCGGTTCAGCCAACTCCTCGGTCCTCGGGGACAGGCCAACCGCGCTGCAACGGAGTCTCGACATGCTTTCTCACACCGTCCTCGCCTTCAGCCTGCTCTCCAGCGTCGCCGCCACCGCCGCCGCGACCCCGCCCGTGCCCGACGCTGCCCAGGGGCTCGGGCCGGGCCTCCACATCCACCTCGAACAGGACGTCGACGCCCCGGCGGACGCGACCTGGCGGGCGCTGGCGGACGACTACGTCGGAGTCGCCGACTGGACGACGACGGTGGCGGACTCCTGGGTCATGGCCGAGGCGGACGTGCCCGAGGGCCTCACGGCCCACGCCGACGCGCCGGTGATCGGCCGCATGGTGAAGGGAAAGCTCGGGGTGCTCAGCGAGACGCTGGTCGAGTTCGACGACGGCGGCCGGACCTTCACCTTCCAGGCCGGCGGCCTGCCTCGAATGCTGGCCTACTCCCAGAACACCCAGCGAGTGGCCGAACTGCCCGACGGCCGGTCGCGCATCACCTTCGACATCTACGTCGTGCCCAACCTGCCCAAGATGATGCACAGCAAGATCGACAAGCGGTTCCGCAAGAAGATGGCCGCCATCCTGGTGGAGTTCCGCGACCACATCGAAGCCGCCCAGCCCGAGTAGTTGGTGGCCCCGGCCCGCCGCGTGTGCGGCGCCGGCGCCCAGAGTCCCCCGCGGCCCGAACCCGCCCCGGCCCCCAAAGGAGACCCCATGGAACGCGCCCTCAAGATCCTCGTCGCCCTGATCGCCATCCCCCTTCTCATCGGCGGCGCCAAGGCCATGTTCGACCCGACCGGTCTGGTCGAGCGCCTCGCCGTGCAGCCCGCCGGCATCGCCGGACTCAGCACCATCCGCGGCGGCATCGGCGGCTTGCTCATGGGCAGCGGCGCCATGATCGTCGTCGGCCTCGTCCGCAAGAACACCGAGTGGTTCCTGGCGGTGGCGGTGCTCATGGCCGTCGCCACCCTGGGCCGCGTCGTGGGCCTGGGCCTCGACGGCGTGGTGCCCGCGGCGATCAAGCCCACCGTCATCGAGGCGGTCATCGTGGCGGTGATGCTGGCCGCGCACCGCAAGCTGTAGGCGCGATGAGCCGACGACTGACGGGCGCTCCCCGCCGCCCCCGTCAGTCGTCGGTGATCAGGGCCATCAGGTCCGACACATCCAGCGTGGGCGCGGCGTTGGTGCCGGCGAGGAGCTCCGACGCCAGGGCCCGCTTGCTGTCGTGCATCTCCAGGATGCGGTCCTCGATGGTGCCCTGGGACACCAGCCGGTAGACGGTCACGGCCTCGGTCTGCCCGATCCGGTGGGCGCGGTCCGACGCCTGGTCCTCGACGGCGGGGTTCCACCACGGGTCGAGGTGGATCACGTAGCTGGCGGCGGTGAGGTTCAGTCCGGTGCCGCCGGCCTTCAGGCTGATGAGGAACACATCGCCTTCGCCCTCCTGGAACGCGTTGACCGCCTTGCGGCGGGCCGGCGCCGGCGTGCTGCCGTCCAGGTACTGGTAGGGGATCCCGGCTTCGTCGAGCCACTCCCGGGCCAACGCCAGGTGCTTGACGAACTGGCTGAAGATGAGCGCCTTGTGCCCGCTGCCCCGCAGCTCCTCCACCAGCCCTTGCAGCTCAGCCTGCTTCGAGCCCGAGCCCGCGTCGTCGTGCACCAGGCGGGGGTCGCAGCAGGCGAGCCGGAGCTTCGTGATCCAGGCCAGCACCTGCATGCGCTGCTGGGGCGAGTCGGCGGCTCCTTCCAGCTCCTTGGCCGCGGCGAGGCGAAGCGCTTCGTAGATCTTCGCTTCCTCTTCGTTGGGCTGCACGTGCCAGACGATGTCCGTCCGGGGGGGCAGCGCGTCGAGCACGTCGCTCTTGAGCCGCCGCAGGATGAAGGGCCGCACCAGCTTGCGCAGGTCGACGATGCCTTCGCCGTTCCCGAATCGCTCGCCGAACCGCTTCTTGGTGCCCAGGAAGTTGGGCAGCAGGAATTTGAACAGGCTCCACAGCTCGTCGAGCCGGTTCTCGACCGGGGTGCCGGTGGTCGCCAGCCGGAAGTCGGCCTGCAACCCGAAGGCCGCCCGCGCGCGCAGCGTCGTGGAGTTCTTGATGGCCTGGGCCTCGTCAAGCACGACGGTCGCCCACTGGCGGCTGGCCAACTCGTCGGCCTCCCGCTG
>Ga0055584_100001359_pt1 | contig 24104 bp, 15 predicted proteins | sample OSDHelmetaG_FD_58716 | JGI IMG/M metagenome (GOLD analysis project Ga0055584, IMG submission 58716) | Pelagic marine sediment microbial communities from the LTER site Helgoland, North Sea, for post-phytoplankton bloom and carbon turnover... | ecosystem: Environmental > Aquatic > Marine >...
GCGGTGTCGAGCGTCCACTCCTTCTTGAAGTTGGCCTCGGCGTCGAACAGCTGGACCCGCAGGGTCGCGTCCACCACCGCGAGGATGTCGTAGTTGCCGACGGTCAGGTCCAGGGGCTGCGTGAACTCGCCGGGCTTGGTGCCCGCCGCCGCGCCCGCCGCGTACGGCTCGCTGTCGTCGCCGAACCACGACTCGACGATCGCCTTCTTCTCGGTGCCCAGGATCTTGTCGGGCGTGCCGGCGGCCGTCAGCCGCTGCACGCGGTTGTTGCCGGTATCGGCGACCCAGACGTTGCCCGCCGAGTCGGCGGCCAGCGCCAGGGACTCGCCCCGGCCCATGAACGCGCCCTTCTCCATGCCCGTGCTGCCCCAGTTGGGGACCGTGGCGCGGGGGTTGCGGATGAGGTCCTGGTAGGCCTCGAAGAAGCGCACCGAGTCCATGAGCCACTGGCTGTCGTCGCGGCTCAGGGCGCCGGCGGCGGCGGCTTCCAGGAACAGGATGGCGTTGGGGTCCTTGAGGCGGCCGAGCATGTCGACGGCGGTCTCGTCGAACTGCATCAGCTTGAGGCGGTGGCCCACGGGGACGACCTTCTGCACCTGGGCGACCCGGTACTCGGGGCCGTGCATCGCGGCGGCCCCGATGGCCTTGAAGTTCGTGCGGAACTCCTCGTCGGCCTTGCAGGCGTCGTAGTGGCCCCGCAGGACGTCGGGCCACTGGGCGGCGAGCTCGCGGGTGCTGCGGCTGCGCGACAGGTTCTTGGCGATGGCCTCTTCCCAGGCGGGATCGGCGTCTTCCTTGAGGTCGAACCCGATCTCCGCGATGTGGGTCTCGTCGAAGACGGAGCCGTTGTGGATCTCGTCCACCGTGATGCGCAGCACGCGCACCGTCTTGTTCAGCGAGATGTCCTTGCGGGCGTAGCGGTCGCCCAGCTCAGCGCCCTTGCTGAACTCGCCGTCGGGGCCGGTGCCGGAGATCGTGATGGTCGCGGCGCGGTTGCGGCCGCCCCACTCCTCGCGGCCGCCGAACGCGCCACCCCAGACGGTGAGGATCCCGATCTTCGTGTCGACGCCGAGGTCGACTTCGACCCACTCGCCCTCACCGGGGCCGGCCTTGTCTTCAGCCCACGACGTGGTCAGTAGACCGTCGAAGGCCATGGCCGCCGAGTGGTCCTTCTTTTCGGTCTTCTTTGCCGTGGAGGCAGTGAACTTGGGGGCGGCGAAGGCGAGCGTCGGGGTCAGCAATGCCCCGAGCAGCAGCGTGCGGATGCGCATGGTTGGCGGCTCCTTGAGTGATCTCGCCGGGAAGGACCGGACGGCGGCCACAATCGGGCCGCCGCCCGTCCGGCGGCAGGGGCGTTGGCCCGAAGGCTCAGCAGCCCTCCTGGGCGTCGGCGTCCGCCTGGCTCCACACGTCCAGGGTCAGGTTGGGGACGAGCTCGCCGGTCAGGTCGGTGACCCAGACCACGATGCACTCATCGACCGACAGGTCGTGGGGGCAGGCCTGGCAGACGAGGCCCGGCAGGAAGAGCGCCGCCTGGGCGCAGGGGACGCCCAGGCCGGCGTCGCGGATGTCGATGACGGTGAAGAAGCTGGCGTTGGTGATGCCGTCGATGCTGCCGTCGCCGGAGGTGTCGACGAAGGCGCCGGTGACCTCGACGTCCCGGAACGTCAGGGGGATGTCGCCGAACTGCCCCGCGGGGATGGTCTGCGGAATGTCGGCCGGGCCGGCTGCGAAGAGCGGGTCGTTCCAGGTCGTGGCCTGCTTCTCGGACAGGTCGAAGCTCGCCGAGCAGAGGTCCTGGGCCGGCGGGTCGGCGTCGGTCGCGAGCGCGCCGAGGAAGGACAGCTCGGTCTCGGTCTGCGTCGTGACGCCCAACAGCAGGGCCGTGTTCAGCTGACCCAGGAACTGGTCGCCGCCTTCGGGGGACAGGATGGTGCCGGCCGTGACGTCGAGGGCGAACGTGGCGCCCGTCAGGTCGTCGCCCGAGGGCGTCGCGCCCAGGTCGGACGTGGTGAAGGACCAGCTCTTCGGCGAATCGCCGGCTTCGGCGTTCGTCCAGGTCACGGTCGCCGTGTAGACCTCCGTGTTGAGCAGGGCCCCATCGGGGTTGAAGGCGAGCTTCGTCACGGTGACCCACGTGTTGCTGCCGGCGACGGCGGCGCCGCTGGAGTCCATCAGGACGACGACCGCGTCGGGCGCTTCGCCGTCGAACGCGACCAGCACTTCGTCGTAGACGAACACATCGGTGGCTGCGTCGGCGGGGCTGACTTCGGTCACCGCGACGTTGGTCGGGGCCGCGTCGTCGTCGTCGGCTGCGTCGTCGTCGTCGGCCGCATCGTCGTCGTCCGCTGCGTCGTCGTCGTCGGCCGCGTCGTCGTCGTCGGTTGCGTCGTCGTCGTCGCTCACCGAGTCGTCGTCGTCACCGGTCAGGCCGCCGCCGGTGGTGCAACCCGCAGCGATGAGGGCCAGGAGGAGGAGGAGAAAGTGCAGCAGACGAAGCTTCATGGCGGGGTTCCTTCCCATCGCAACCAGTGCGCGCGCGGCGCCGGGGACGCCGTGCTCGGCGGCCCTACTATTCGAAGACGCGCGACCATACCAGCGCGCACAAAGCCCGTCAGGGGGCGCTGCTCGGCCCGTCCTCGCCGGGCTCGGCAGGCGACGAGGCGGTGGCCGCGGGGGCCCGCTGAGCCCAGGCATCCCGCCAGACGCGCACGAAGTTCTCGCCGAGGATTCCCCGGCGCGCCTCAGCGTCGATGCCAGCGGCGGACAGGGACTCGACCAGCCCCGGCCAGTCCGCGGCCGTCTCGAGCCCCGTGGGCGGCTTGATGATGCCGTCCCAGTCGCTGCCGATCCCCACGTGCCGAGGGCCGACGACGTCCAGCAGACCCTGGATCTGACGCACCACCGAGCCGCGGTCGGCCCCCGCCTCCGTCGTCACGAACGGACCGTGGAACATGGCGCCGATCAACCCACCCCGGGCGGCGATGGCGCGCAGCAGGTCGTCGGACAGGTTGCGGGGGACGTCGGCGAGGGCACGCCGGTTGCTGTGCGACGCCATGACCGGCGCCCGCGACAGCGCGACCGTCTCGGCCGTCGCCCGGTCGGACATGTGGGAGACGTCCAGCACCAGCCCGCGGTCGTTGCACGCCGCCACGAGGCGCCGCCCCGACTCGGTCAGACCGCCCGGGGAGCGGGGCTCCGCCGAGCTGTCGGCGTGGGGCGACGACTCCGACCAGGTCAGGCCCACCACGCTGAGGCCGATGGCCCGCAAGGCGTCGAGGCTGGCGTCGTCGGTGAGCGCGGTGCCGCCCTCGAGCCCGAGGACCACCGCCACCCGGCCCTCGCGCAGGATCTGCTCCAGCTGGTCGGGGCCCCGGGCGATGGCCGCGTGCTGGGCCTCCCGCTGGACCATGGCGCGGATTCGCTTGAGCTTGCCGAGCGCCCGGCCGTACGGATCCTCGACCCCGCGCTCGATCCACGCGGCCTGCACGACGACGTTGATGCCCGCGGCCTGCAGCGCCGGCAGCGAGGCCTCCAGGGTCGGACTGCGCCAGTCCACCTGCTCGCGCATCATCATCGTGATCGTGTCCACGTGCAGGTCGACGACGGCGTCGGGCCGCGGGGGCGTGGGCTCGGGGGTGGGCGCGGGGGTGGGCACGGGAGTCGACGCAGCACGCTCGGCCGGCGTGGCGGCGGGGGGAGCAGTCGAAGGGCGACAGCCCAGACCGCCCAGACAGATCAGCAGCGAAAGCAGGAGGCGCATGCCCCGGGCTACCAGCGTACCCGGCCACCTGCAACCGCCCCCTGCGCGCGCGGCCCCCGGGGAGCTACTCTCTGGCCGTGCGTCGCCCCCCGCCCCCGCTGCTTGCCCTGCTTGCCCTGCTCGCCGCGTGCGATGCGTGGGACAGCGAAGGCGTGCAGGTGTCGCCTCCGTGCCCCGAGCCCCAGCGGGTCGAGTCGCTGCGCCCGGCCGACGGCACCGAGGCTGCGTGGATCGGCGGCCCCCTGGTGGTGCGCATCGCGTGCCCCGAGCCCAACGGCGTCGTCACCGTCGCAACCGAGGACGGCACCGAGCTGGCGGCCGAGTTGTCGGTCGCCCGGGCCGGACGCCAGCTTCGACTGCAGCCCCTGCTCCGCCTCCCCAACGACACGTCGCTCATCGCTCGGCTCGACACCCCGTCGGGCCACCGCGAGTGGTCCTTCGGCACGGGCTCCGTGGGCGCGCCGGTGGGGACCGAGCTGGCGGGCCGAGGCCTCGCGCTGCGCTTCGGAGCAGCCACCGTGCTCGACCCCGCGGGGGTGGACGAGGAGCTCGAAGACGCCGTCGCCGATCTGAACCTCGCCCTGGTCCTGCCCGACGACGCCGGGAGCGCCCTGGGGGTCCGGCTGGGCCGCTACGCCGGCGCCCTCGCCGACGCGGCGGGGGACCCCGCCGTCGAGCCCATCGAAGCCGCCTGCGCCTGGGACGACCCCGACTTCCGGTGTCCGTTCGACCGCCTCGAGTTTCCGTTGCCCGACGGGGAGTTCGTGCTGCACGACGCGGTGCTGACCGGGGCCCTCGGCCCCACGGGGGGCGGCGGGTTCGCGCTGGTCGGCCGCTGGGACACCGACGCCGCGGGGTTGGGCGACGTCTGCGCCGCCTCCGCCGACGACGAAGGCCCGGTCTGCGGACCCTGCCCCGGCGGCGGCGACGGCTGCATCGACCTCCGCCTGGTTCACGTCACCGCCCGCGAGTGGGCGGGCGAACTGTGATCCAGCCGGGAGTCGCTCGCGGTCCCGCCCCCTCCTCCCCGACCCGTCGAAGCGACGGCGGGACCCGCTGGCTCTGCGCCCTGCTCCTGCTGCCGGCCTGCGGCGAGCCGCCCCCGCCCGCCGACGACGACGACGCCACCACCGAGCCCCCGCCGGGCGAGTGGACGCTGCACGACGAGGTGGTCTGCGCGGACCCGGCTCCCTCGCTGGCCCTCACCGAGGAGGCGTTCGTACGCGGCGTGGTGCCCGATACCAGCAACCGCGTCGGCCCCGGCGGTGCCGAGTGGGTGGTTCTGACCGTGGCCGCCGCGGACCTCGACGGCGACGACGACGTGGACCTGCTGTTCGGTTCTGCGGGCGCGGAGCCCCAGATCTTCGAAAACGATGGCGCGGGTCATTTCGACGCCGTCGCGGCGGCCCCCTTCCCCAACGGTCCCTTCCCGGCCGCGTTTGCGGTGGCCGATCTGACCGGGGATCGCCTCCTGGACCTGCTCGTCTTCGATCAGCAGGACCTGCTCGTCGCGCCGAACCTCGGCGGGATGCAGTTCGGTGACTACGCCACCGTCTGGGACCAGCCTCCGGCCCCCTCGCCCCACGTATCCACGCTCGCGTTGGGCGACGTCGACGGCGACGGAGACCTGGACGTCTGGCTCGCCGGCCTCGAGGTGTTCGACGGCCCCAACCAGACCGCCGCGGCGTCGCCCGACCGGCTGCTGCTCAACGACGGGGGCACGTTCTCCCTGGGCGCCGAGTTCCTCCCGTCGGGGGGCCCGGGCTTGTCGATCGTGGCGGCGTTCACGGACCGCGACGGCGACGGCGACGCCGACGTGCTCGCCCTCTCCGATCGCCCCCAGGGCCTCGCTCCGACCGCGTTCTGGCGCAACGACGGGGTGGTCGACGGGCAGCCCGTGCTCGTGGACGACGCCGCGGACGTCGGCGCCGACCTGCCGCTGTCGGGCATGGGGGTGGCCAAGGCGGACCTCAACGGCGACGGCGACCTCGACTACTGCGTGACGGACACCGGGCCCCTGGTGTGCCTGCTCAGCCTCGACGGCGGCTACGTGGAGGGCGCCGCGTCGCTGGGCCTGACCCAGCCCGACGGCATCGCCGGACTCTGGTCCGGCTGGAGCCTGGAGTTCGTGGATCTCGACGCCGACGGCCACCTCGACGTGCCGGTGGCGGCCAGCGCCCCGGGGCAGAACTTCGCCGAAGACCCGAAGTTCGCGTCCCAGCCCAACGCCCTGTTCGTCGGGGGGCTCGGCGGCTTCGTCGAGCGGGGCGCCGAGCTGGGGTTCGACCGGGGCGACCCCACGTTCGGCCTGGTCGCCGCGGACCTGACCGGCGACGGCTTCCCCGACCTGGTCACGGCCTCCCCCGGTGCGCCGGCGACGGTCTCCATCGCGCAGTGCACCGCCGGCGCCTGGCTTCAGGTCGAGCTCGTCGGGCCTCCGGGCAACAGCTGGGGCTGGGGCGCGCGGGTCGAGATCGACGACCAGGTCCGCGAGGTCTCCGGGCCTCGCGGACACGGCCAGGGCCCCGGCTGGGTCCACGCCGGCCTCGGCGACGCCGACGAAGCGACGGTGCGCGTAGTCTGGCCCGACGGCGAGGCCACCGAGGCCACCGTCGGCACCCGCCGCCGCGTCACCGTCCGGCACCCGAGCCTGCTGTGAGTCGCTCCCCCGGGCGCCGCGCGCTGTTCGCCCTGATCGCCGTGGCGATGGGCTGGTTGCTCCTCGAGGGGGCGGCGTTCATCGCCTTGCGCACGCTGCCCGCACCGTCCCTGCCCGCGCGGCCGGACCTCCCGACCGAGGCCCCGGACTGGATGGTGTCGGCCAAGGAAGCCTTGCAGCGCCGGTTCTTCCGGCCCGACGAGCACGTCTTGTGGACGCTGCAGCCAGGGCACCGGGAGCCCCCGCGCGAGCCGTGGGTGTGGGGGCGCGAGGACCTGGTCATCAACGACAACGGGCACCGCTCCCCGCCCATGGCGGCAGCGAAGGCCCCCGGGGTCCGGCGGGTGCTCGTGCTGGGCGGGAGCCACCCCTTCGGCATGTGGGTCGGCAACTCCGAGGTCTACTCGGCGGTCCTGTCCGACCGGCTCAACGCCGCACAGCCCGGTCGCTGGGAGGTGATGAATGCGTGCGCCCCCGGGCACACGAGCTTCCAGGGCCGGCAGTACCTGGCCCACCACGCCGCGGCGTTTGAGCCCGACTACGTCGTCTTCGACCTGGGGAACAACGACGACCTCGCCCTGGCGGCGGACTGGGCCGCTCCAGATCACGTGGTGTACTCGGTGCGCCGGGCCCGGAAGGTCGCCAACCGCGCCGCCGCCAGCGCCGTCTACCGCCTGCTGCAGCGGCTCCTGCAGCCCGCCGTGGACGCGGCCACCACGGACTCGGTGCGAGTCCCTCCGGCTCAGCGCGACGCCAACTTCAAGGCCATCGAAGCCCAGTCCCGGCAGGACGGCTACGAGCTGCTCTACGTCTCGCAGGTGGATGTGGGCGCGCCGGACAACCTGGGCGCCGCCGAGTGCAACTACCGGTTCGCCGACCACCACCCGCTCTTCGATGTGTGCGGCCTCTTCGAGCCCCTGGGCGAAGCGGCCGCCGATTACTTCGTCGACCCCATCCACGCCAACGCCGCCGGCCACCGCCTCATCGGCGAAGCCCTCGCAAAGCGATTCGAGGAGCTGGGCTGGATGAAGGAGTGATCGCGACCCGAGAACGGGTCGGCACTACGCCAGGCGGAAGCGGGAGCGGTGCTGGTTGTTCCAAGCGAGGTAGCTGATGTCCCCGTCGGTCTCGATCGTCCGGTACTGCGCGAAGTCCGCGAAGCAGTCGGGGCTCAGCGGGTGGCTGGCCCAGGGGTTGTGCAGGACGCGGAGGCTGAACACCACCTTGTCGCGCTCCCACTCCTTGTCGGCGAGCACCACGGCGGACAGCCGGCTGTACCGGCCGTCGCTGAACACCCCGTACTTGCTCGGGATCTTCTGGAACTGCTTGAGCCGCTCGTTGCGGCCTCCGTGGGTCGTCCAGGTGAACGAGTAGTCCGCCTTGCCGTACAGGAAGTCCGACAGGAAGGCCTCGGGCAGGGCCCAGTCCTCGTTGCTGAACACCGTCGCCACCAGGGGCCGGTCGCCGTGGTCGTGGTCGCCGGAGTCCGACAGCAGCGTGTCGATGCTCTGCTGCAGCTTCGCCAGGACGTCGGGCGCCCGCAGCGGAGAGATCCGGAACTTCACCAGGCTGCGCGCGTCCTCCTGGAGCTTGTCCAGGATCGAGAACTCCAGGTGGATGTTGGCGTCGCGGTACTCGGCGTACTTGCCGTGCCACGACCCGTCGTCCAGGGAGTCCAGCCACATCTCCAGTGCGCGCTTGATGGGCCGCGGGTCGAAGTCGTAGGGCAGCCAGCGCTTGAGGTAGACGCTGAAGTGGTAGTGGTGGTGGATCTGGTTGAGCTCGCGCACGAGGTGCCGGTAGACGCTCAGGGACCCCCGGATCTGCACCTCGGGGAGGTAGGAGATCACGCCGAGGGAGATCGGATCCAGGTCTTCGCGCTGGGCCGTCAGCCAGCCTTCGGGCTGCCCGTCCTCGTAGCGCACCGAAATCTCGTGGTGGCGGAGGATCTCGTGGATGGCCAGCTCGCCAAACGCCTGGAAGAACGTCTCGTTCTCCAGGGACCGGAGGCGGTCGGTCAGGGACGTCTGGCCCTTCCCGCTGGTCTGGCCCCACCACGCCACGATCTGCTCGCGGAAGCCCTGAATGGCGGCTTCTTCGCGGGTCAGCAGGGACACCACGAACGAGGGATGGGGCCGCGGAAGCTCGCCCAGCTCGGTGCGGAGGGAATCGGGGTACAGCTCGATGTCGCTCAAGGCCTGACTCCGCAACGGGCGCGTCCTGCGCACAACGTCGCGCCACTATACGCAGCCCGTACACGCGAGGGCAAAGGCCCCGACCGTTGCCCCGCGACGCAGGGACGACCGCGTCCTATCCTGCCGCCGTGCCGCCCCAAGACCCCCTGGAGCAACTGCTCGACGCCATCGACGACGGACTGATGCAGGCCCTGTACCGCCTCGCTTCCGTCCGGCCCGACGAGGTCCTGCGCGATCTGCGCGGCGACGGCGATGCCCCCGCCGCCCTGGACGACCTCCACGCCCTCCCCGTCGCCCAGCTCGACGCCTTGGCCGAGCGCTACATCCGCAGCGCCCGCCGCTCGGCCGGCCTGTCGGGCATCACGCTGGGCAGCGGGGGATGGATCGGCCTGCCGTCGGGGTTGCTGCACCTGGTGGTGCTCATCGTCCGGCTCGGCCAGCGGATCTCGCTGGCCTACGGCTTCGATCCGAGCACCTCCCGCGGAGAGATCGAGCTGTGGAAGACACTGGCGCAGGCGGTGGGAGCGGACGTCGACTGGGAAGGGACCGAGGCGGAGCTCATGCGCCGGCTGCCCGCCGTCGTGACCGGCACCGGCACGTTCAGCAACCCCTTGCTGCTCAAGGCGATCCAGGCCGTCGTGCTGCGCATCGCGGCCGGCGCGGGGCTGCGGCTGAGCCGCTGGGTCCCCGTAGTCGGTGGCGGCGCGGGGCTGGTGCTCAACTACGTGCAGGTCGGCTCCATCGGCAACGAGCTGAAGACCAGCTTCCGCGCCCGCCACGCCCTGGTCGGCTTCGACCCCCAGCAAGCCACCGTCGTCGAGATCCTCACCTGACCCTCGCGCCCGGCCCCCTTGGCGCCGGGACCCCCTCTGATATCTTCCCGCGACCCGGCGAACCGACGCCCGCAGTGGAGCCCCGCAATGCCCCCCGTCCTGCTCGCTGAGACGTCCGCCCTGCGGCTGATCCTCGAAGCCGACATCATCGTTCAGCTCGTCATGATCGTGCTGATGGCGATGTCGGTGGTCTCCTGGGCCATCATCGGTCAGCGCTTCTTGATCCTGCGCCGCGCCTGGCTGCAGTCCGTCGACTTCCTCGAGCTGTTCTGGCAGACGGCGAGCCTCGACGAAGCCAACAAGCACGCGGCGCGCCACCCCGAAAGCCCCGTCGCCCACGCGTTCGCCGCCGGCTACCGCGAGCTGGTGCGCATCAACGAGGTCGGCGGCCTCGCCGGCCAGCTCGGCACGGACAACATCGCGCGCGCCCTCCGCAAGGCCGGCGCCGAGTCCCTGACCCGCCTGGAGCGCTCCATCCCCTTCCTCGCCTCGTGCGGCAGCGCGGCGCCCTTCATCGGGCTGTTCGGGACGGTCTGGGGCATCTTGCGGGCGTTTCAGGAGATCGGCGTCCGGGGCACCACGTCCATCGCCGAGGTGGGCCCGTTCATCGCCGAAGCCCTCATCGCCACGGCGGTCGGGCTGTTCGCGGCCATCCCCGCGGTCCTGTTCTTCAACTACTTCGCGACGCGCCTGAAGCTCCTGGCCGGCGAGGTGAACAACTTCTCCATGGACTTCCTGAACCTCGTCGAGCGCCACCACGCCGGGCGGGGCCAGTAGCACCATGGGCATGGGCGTCGGCGGGAGCGGGTTCGATCAGGAGCCGGGGGTCCAGACGGTCCTGTCGGAGATCAACGTCACGCCGTTCGTGGACGTGATGCTCGTGCTGCTCGTGATCTTCATGGTCACCGCGCCCCTGATGACCCAGGGCGTCGAGGTCAATCTCCCGCGAGTGAGCGCCGAAGCCCTGGAACAAACCGACGAGCAGCCGGTCGTGGTGACCGTGACCCCCGACGGAAACTGCCACATCGCCGACGCCTCGATGCCCTGCGTGGAGCTGGCGCCGAAGCTCAAGGCGATCTACGAGAACCGGACAGACCAGTCCTTGTTCATCCGCGGCGACGTGGAGACGAAGTACGGCCAGCTCATGGAGGTCCTCGCCGAAGGCCGCAAGGCCGGGATCATCTCGGTGGGCCTCGTCACCGAACCGCCCAAGGCCGAAGACGGGTGACCCGCTACTACCGCGGCGCCCTGGTCGATGCCGGGCCCAGCACCCTGCGGGCGGTGCTTCCGTCGCTGCTGCTGCACTTGCCCCTGCTCGGCCTCTTCGTGGTCGGCACGTGCGAAGGCAAGAAGCGGCCGCCCCTGGACGAAGACGTCTTCATGGTCTCGGCCGTGGTGCTGCCCCAGTCGACGGCCCTGCCCAAGAAGGCCGCGGCTCCCAAGCCCCGGGCGGCGGGTGAATCCGGTCAGACCAAGAAGGAAGCCCCCATCCTCGACAACGAGATGGTGCTCAAGGACGAATCGAAGCCCAAAGAGGAAGGCCCGAAGCCCGAGGTGAAGCCGAAGAAGGTGGAGAAGGAGGAGCCCAAGCCGAAGCGGGACCTCAGCGCGCTGCTCAACGAAGTGGAAGAAGAAGCGGACGAAGTGATCTTCGAGACCTCCCCCGACGGTGATCCCAACGCCAAACCGGTGGCCGGGCTGCAGGCGAAGTTCGGACGCCAGCTGACCCCCTACGAGCGCGCCGTGCGCGACGCCGTGCAGCACAACTGGTTCCCCAAGAGCAGCCGCGGCACCCCGCCCGAGGGAACCTTCGCGGTCATCACGTTCGAGCTCGACGACGCGGGCACCATTCGCGATCCGCGCATCGAAGCCAGCAGCCGGGACTTCGTCTACGACCAGTCCTGCCTGCGGGCGGTGCAACGAACCCGGCGGGTCGAGCCGCCGCCGGCTGACGCCAACCGCGTCATCTCGGTAGGCTTCTCGCCGAAGGACAAGCAGGGATGAATTCGAGCCGTTGTTTGCTGGCGCTGTTGTTGCTCTGCGCGTCCGGGGCCACCGCCCAGGATCTCGCCGAGGCCGACGTCGTCGCCGCGCCCGTGCCCGCTCCGTCCGAGGACGGGCGCTCCTACATCCGCATCGACGGGGGCAGCGCGTCCCGTCTGCCCTTGGCCGTCGTGCCCTGCAAGCTGCTGGGCGGGGTCGAAGGCGACGTCTCGGCGTCCATGTGGGCGGTGCTGGGGGCCGATCTGGAGAACTCGGGCTACTTCACGATCGTCGATCCCGCCGCATTCCTCGAGGACGCGACCGCAGGCATCCGCATCGGCGAGTTCTCCTGGGACAACTGGCGCACCATCGGCGCCGTCGGCCTGGTCAAGGCGGCCTGCTCGCGGCCCGAGCCCGGCGGGCCGATCATGGTCGAGTTGCACGTCTTCGACGTGGACGCCGGCGTCGAGATGATGGACGAGCGAATCACCGGCGGAGCCGTGGACTCGCGGCGCCTCGCTCACCGGCTCGCCAACAAGGTCGTCGAAGCGTTCACCGGCGAGTCGGGCGTGTTCGACACGCGCATCGTCGCCGTCGCGAACTTCGGTCAGGGCAAGGAGATCTACCTCTTCGACTACGACGGGGCGAACGCCCGGCCGGTCAGCCGAAATGGGTCCATCAACCTGGCGCCGGGGTGGTCGCCCGACGGCTCGCGCGTCTCCTACACCTCGTACCGGGACAACAACCCGGACCTGTGGGTGACGGACCTGAAGACGGGCCGGCACAGCAAGGTCAGCGCGCACCCGGGCATCAACGCCGGCGGCGCTTGGTCCCCCGACGGCAAAGAGGTGTCCCTGACGCTGAGCAAGGACGGTGACTCGGAGATCTACGCCATCGAGCCCGACGGCTCGATCATCCGGCGCCTGACCCGGCAGTACGGGATCGACGTCAGCCCCACGTACTCGCCCGATGGCTCGACGATCGCGTTCGTCTCCAGCCGCAACGGCAACCCGCAGATCTTCGTCATGGACCGCGACGGCGGAAACGCCCGGCAGCTCACGCGCCTGGGCGGCCACAACGTGAGCCCGTCGTTTTCGCCCGACGGCCGCCGCATCCTGTTCGCCGGCCGGGACGAAGGCCGCTTCGACATCTTCGTGGTCGGCGTCGACGGCACGGGGCTGCGGCGGCTGACCCAGAGCCGGGGCGACGACGAAGACCCCAGTTGGTCGCCCGACGGCAACCACGTGCTGTTCAGCTCCAGCCGCGATGGCGCCGGCAAGCAGCTGTACATCATGACGGCCGACGGCTCGGCCCAGACCCGGGTGACCGACGGCAAGGGCAGCTACAGCAACCCCCAGTGGGGCCCGGCGGCCCGCTGAGCCGGCTGTGATCCCCGGCGCCCGCCGCCCCTCGGACCCGCCGGCGCGCCTCGCGCTGCTGGATCTGGGCACCAACACCGCCCTGCTGTCCGTGCTCGCCGGCGACGCCCGCGAGCCGCGGCGCCTGTCGTTGGTGGAGGATCAGCAGCGCATCCCCGGACTGGGGCGCGAGCGGGTCGACGGCGCCCTGAGTGACGCCCGCATGGACCGCGCGCTGTCCGTGCTCAGCCACTACGCCGCCCGCATCGAGCACTTCGCGGTGCCCGCCGACGGCGTGCTCGCGGCGGCCACGGCGGCGGTCCGCGAGGCACCCAACGGGGCCGAGTTTCTCGCGCGGGTGCACCAGGAGACGGGGCTGCAGTTCCGGTGCATCGCCGGGGAGGAGGAGGCCGAGCTGGTCGCCCTCGCCCAGGAGCGTTCGTTCCCGCGGGACCTGCCGCTGCTGGTCGTCGACATCGGCGGCGGCAGCACGGAGGTGGCGCTGCGGCGGCGGGGGCAGACCGACTGGAAGACCTCGGTGCCGACGGGGTCGGTCAAGCTGGCCGAGCGGTTCGGGAGCGACCGCGGCGCCTTGCGGAGCGCGGCGGCGGCGGCCCTGGCTTGCCTCCCTCCCCTGCGGGGTCGGCCCACGCTGGTCGGGGTCGCCGGGACCGTGACGACCGCCCTGCAGGTGGTCCGGGAGTCGGCGTTCTGGGACCCCGAGGAGCTGCACGGGGGCGAGATGAGCGCCGCGCAGATCACGGCGTTGGCAGACCGGCTGGGGGCCCTGGGCCCCGCGGAGCGCGCCGCCGTGGTCGGTCTGCATCCGGGCCGGGCGGAGCTGATCGTGGCCGGCCTCAGCCTGCTGGAGGCGGTCGTGGCCCTGGCCGACGCGCCGGCCGTCCGCGTGTCGGACCGGGGCGTGCGCTTCGGGCTGCTGTGGGAGCGTTGGCCCTTGGCCGCCGTCCGGTAGGCGGAGGCCGCGTCCCTGGCGGCCGAGGCCCGCGAAGGGCAGACTCCGCGGCCATGCGACGCCTGCTTCTTGCCCTGCCCGCCCTTCTGCTCGCCTGCCCCAAGTCGGCGCCCCCCGAGGCACCCGTCGAGGTCGTCGAGCCGGACATCGCCAACCTCGACTCTCCGCTCCCGTGGGACTCGGGCGTGCGGCGCGGCGTGCTGCCCAACGGCCTGACCTGGATGGTCGAGCCCAACAACAAGCCCGAGAAGCGCGCGGAATTGTGGCTCGTCGTGCGGGCCGGCTCCGTGCAGGAGGACGAGGACCAGCAGGGGCTCGCGCACCTGCTGGAGCACATGGCCTTCAACGGCACCGAGCACTTCGCGGGCAACGAGCTCGTGACCTACCTCGAGTCCGTCGGCACCCGGTTCGGCGCGCACCTCAACGCGCACACGAGCTTCGAGGAGACCGTCTACAAGCTGCAGGTCCCCACGGACGACGCCGACATCCTCGACACCGGGTTCACGGTGCTGCGCGACTGGGCCGGCGGGCTGCTGAACACGGACGAGGAGATCGAGAAGGAGCGGGGCGTGGTGCTCGAGGAGTGGCGCCGCCGCCAGGGCGCGGGCTGGCGCATGGCGCTGCAGCAGATCGACCTGACGTACGCCGGCGCGCCTCACAAGGACCGCCTGCCCATCGGCACCGAGGAGTCCCTCAAGACCTTCACGCCCGACGCCGTCCGCCGCTTCTACCGCGACTGGTACCGGCCCGACCTCATGGCCTTCGTGGTCGTCGGCGACGTGGACGTGGAGGCGACCGTGGCCACCATCGAGCAGCGCTTCTCGGACCTGACCAGCCCCGAGGTCGTGCGCCCCCGCCCGGAGATCCCGATCCCCGGCCACGACGAGACGCTCGTCGGCGTGTTCACGGACCCCGAGAGCCAGCGCAGCTCCGTCTCTGTGGTCAACAAGATCTCCGACCGCGAGGTTCCCACGCACCGCGCCTACCGCGACTCGATGATCGAAGGGCTCTTCCAAGGGGCGCTGACCGCCCGGTTCCGCGACCTGTCGCGGGACCCCGCCGCTCCCCTGCTCGGCGCCTTTGCCGGCAAGCGGCGCATGAACCCCGTGTCGGGCAGCCAGATGCTGGCGGCGACGGCGAAGGAGGGCCAGGAGCTCGCGACCCTGCGGCTGCTCGTCACCGAAGGCGAGCGCGCGCGGCGCCACGGGATCACCGCCGCCGAGCTGGAGCGGGCGAAGGCCCAGCGCATGGAGTCGATGCGACAGACGCTGGCCGAGGACGGCAAGACCCCGTCGCGCCGCGTGCTGCAGGAGCTCGTGCGCCACGTCACCAACGGCGAGTCGGTGCCCGGCATCGAGTACGAAATGGCGATGACGGAGGCCTGGCTTCCGGGCATCACCCTGGACGAGGTCAACGCCGCCGCCGCGGGCTGGTTTGGCGAGGCATCCCGGGTCGTCACCCTGTCGCTGCCCGCCAAGGACGGTCTGGAGACTCCCACCGAAGAGGCCGTGCGCGCCGTCCTCGCCGAGGTCGCCGCCGCGGACATCGCGCCGCCGGCTGAAGAAGAGGCCCTGGGCGAGCTCATGGCCACGCTGCCGACCCCAGGCACCGTCACCGACAAGCGCCACGACGACGAGCTCGACGTCGAGGTGTGGACGCTCTCCAACGGCGGAACGGTCATCCTCAAGCCGACGGGCTTCGCCGCCGACGAGATCCGCATCGAGTCGTGGACGCCGGGCGGACACAGCAACGTGACCGACGAGCAGTACATCGCCGCCACGACGGCGGCGGGCATCGCGCGGCAGTCCGGGGTCGGGCCGTTCAGCGCGTCCCAGCTGGAGCGGTACCTGACCGGCAAGAAGGCCCGCGTGGGCGCGTCCATCCAGGAGACCCGGCAGGTCATCTCCGGCACGACCGCGCCCAAGGACCTGGAGACGGCGCTGCAGCTTCTGCACCTCTGGGCGACCGCGCCTCGGTTCGAGCAGGCCGCCTTCGACGTGGTCCAGTCGAGCTGGACGGAGTTCGTGCGCAACCGCGCCGCCGAGCCCGAGAACCTGCTCGTGGACCGCTTCAACGAGCTGCTCTGGTCCGACCACGCCCGCGTACAGCCGCCGTCCATGGAGTCGGTGGGCAAGATGAGCCGCGAGGGCAGCGAGGCCGTCTGGGCCGAACGCTTCGCCGGCTTCGGGGCGGGGACGACGCTGATCGTCGGCGCCTTCGACCCGGCGGCCATCGAGCCCCTGCTCGGCCAGTACCTGGCGTCCTTGCCGGCGGGCGAGCTCGCCCCGGCCCAGGACGTGGGCAAGCGCCTCGCGCCGGGCAACCAGACCGAGGTCGTGCGCGGCGGCGTCGAGCCCAAGGCCCGGGTTCGCCTGCGTCTGTCCGGCGAGTTTGAGAGCACCCCCGACAGCCGGCACCGGCTGCGGACCCTGAGCTCGGCGCTGAGCATCCTGCTGCGCGAAGACCTCCGCGAGGAGCGCGGCGGCGTCTACTCCATCCGCGCCAACGCCAGCGACTCCTTCGAGCCCACCCAGCACTACGGCATCACCGTGGACTTCCACTGCGACCCCGAGCGGGTCGACGAGCTGACCGACGCCACCTGGGCCATCCTGCGCGGCGTCGTCGACGCCCCGCCGGCGGCCGACGTCACCGAGCGCGTCGCGGCCCAGGAGAAGCGGCGCTGGGAGACCGACCTGCTGGAGAACAACTACTGGCAGAACGCGCTGTCCGGCAACGCGCGGCGCGGCGAAGACCCCGCCGAGCTCGCCCGGTACCGCACGCTGCACGGCTTGATCAATGCCGACTACGTTCAGGCGGCGGCCAAGGAGTTCCTGGACCTGGAGCGCTTCGTCCAGGTGACGCTGCTGCCCCAGGATGCGCCGGCGGAGTAGCCGGCCGAGGGCCTACAGCGCCCCGATCGCGAAGTGCACCCGCACGACGTCGCCCAGGGGCACGCTGCCCAGCTTCGGTACGTTGGCGGGCTGCACGGCGACGTCGAGCCGCAGCGGACCGATGGGCGTGATGCGTCGGATGCCCAGCCCCGCCGAGGGGTGCCACGCGACGGAGGTCCCGTCGTCGATGGCGGCGTCGTTGTTGCCCAGCAGCGCCGCGTTGCCGGCGTCGTGGAACAGCGCCAGCCGCCACGGCGACTTCGGGCCCAGCGGGATCAGCACCTCCACGGAGTAGCGATAGAAGGCCGTGCCCCCAACGCTGACGGTCCGGTCGTTCTGGGCTGAGGTCAGCAGCCCGTCTTCGGCCAGCCAGGACAAGCGCGTGCCCGTCGGGCCCAGGGAGTCGAGGGCGTAGCCGCGAACGGTGGAGCTGCCCCCCAGGCGGAAGCGCCAGTCGATGGGCGGCAGCTCGTCGGTGTAGCTCCACGAGAGCCCCGCGCCGCCTTCGAGCTTGAGCCCGAAGCCTCCGCCGAAGGGGATGAGGCCCTGGAGGCGGCCGGTGGCCTGGCCGAAGCCCGGCGAATCCGTCGGGAAGTTGCCCAGGGTGGTGTCCACCGTGGCCGCCGCGAACACGCCTCGGGTCGGGTTCAGGGGGTCGTCGCGGAAGTCCCCCGTCACCGTGAGCCCCACCAGCAGAAGCGGCTTGGTGTCCTGAAACGGCGTGTCCGTCGGGGTGTCCCAGCTGGGCGCGAGCCGGGCCGCGGGGTCGACCCGCAACGCCGACCGGCCCTGCAGCTCCAACCGGCCACCGACCCGGACGGGGCCCAGCCCACGACTGGTCAACGTCAGCCCGACCGAGCTTCGCCGCAGCCGGAACGTGGGCTCGTCCACCTCGTCGTTGAGCACGCCCGTCAGCGACAAGCGCAGCGGCACGCCGGCGATCCACGGCAGCTGCAGGCCCACCGCGGCGCGGTACTCGGGCACGGGCGTCAGCCCCAGGGTCAGGAACCGCCAGTTCAGGCTCGCCCGCCCCTGCACGAACACGGTGAGCCCCCGACCGTCGAGGTTGCGGAGCCGGAGCTCGCCGCGCACCCGCGGCCCGTCGTCGGGCCAGCTGACGCCCCCGCCGATCTCCGCGTGGAGCCGCTTGCGCTCCCGCACCCGCAGCTCGACATCGCGCACCGAGCCCGTGGCCTGCGCCGGACGCGCTTCGACCCGCTCGAACAGGCCCGAGCGCAGCAGCTTCTGTTGCGCCTCGCGCAGCGCCGTCGGGTCGAACAAGGAGCCCGGCTCCAGGCCCACCTCCCGGCGGATCAGGCCCAGGTGGGTGCGCCGGTTGTCGCGCACGATGACCTGGCCGATGCGGACGATGCCGCCGGGCGCCCCCTCCAGGGAGAGCCGGGCGAGGGTCCCGTCGTCGGACAGCTCCGTCCGGGCCGAGACCGCGGCGTCCAGGAACCCGCGGCCCTGCAGCCAGGTTCGCACCTCCTGGGCCAGCGCATCGGCCGCCGCCGGGTTCAACGGTCGCGCCTCCACGGAGTCCCGCCACTCGCCCACCGACTCGGCCCAGGCAGCCAACAGGGCGGCGCGCTTGTCGGGGTCCCGCTCGACTTCGCCATCCAGGGCGATGTTCACGGCCAGGCTCTCCACGGTGGTGCGCAGGCCTTCGTCGACCACCAGGTGCACCCGGACGGTGCCCGGGCGCAGCGCCGTCCGGGGCTGCTGCAGCTCCACCCGGGGCTCGACCCGGGCCGACAGGTAGCCGCGGGCTCGGTACCAGTCGCGCAGGACGTCCAGGGCGCCGTTGAGCGCCTCTTCGGTGTAGTGCCCGGGCCCGCCCCAGGGTGCACCGAGGACTTCGACGAACGGAGGCCGGAAGCCCAGGATCTTCGGGCTGGCCTCCCGCAGGACGCGGGCGATCTGCCGGTCCGTGGCGAACAGGTTGCCCTCGGTGGTCACGTCGGGGCGCCGCAGCAGGACCCGCGGACCCGGCAGCAGCCGGAAGTCGAGCCGACGGAGGGTCTCGACCTGAGGGGCCAGGCGCGCCGGGACCCCCGCCGGCCGGACGTACGGCTCTTCGCGGACGTCGACGTCCACCCGCGCGAACGTGTTGCCTCGGCCCTGCAGGAGCCGTTCGAGGCGCCGGCCAGCGTCCTCGGCGTAGGTCAGCGACGCCCGCCGCGCGTCCTCGAGGCCGATGGTCTGGCGCAGGCGGCGCTCCAGGAGGCCGGTGGGGCGAGGTCCGATGAAGGAGAACACCGGCTCCACGTACGGCCCGGCCTGCACCGCCAGCGGGATCGTCACCGTCTTGCTGGCCTCGTCGACCCGCACGGGCACGGGCAGTTCCCCCGGCCGCCGGTCGCGGCGCGACAGGAACCGGAACTCCACGAAGCCGCCGTCGATGTAGCCGTCGCGGAGCCGCTCCAGGCCCTGCCGCAAGGCCTCCTCGCGGTAGACGGCGCCGGGTCGGAGCTTGGGGCCCAGGAGCTGCCGGATCCGGGACTCCGAGAAGCCCGCCCCCACCGTCGGCAGCGACAGCTCGGCGATGCGGTAGGCGGGCCCCGGCACCACGGCCAGCTCCACGCGCTTGCCCGGCCGCCCGGGGCAGGTGCCCAGCGACGCGGACACGACCACCTCCAGGTAGCCACGGGCCCGGTACCAGCCCGTGACGTTGGCGGCGAGCCGCTGCTCGTCGCCCCGCACGAACGGATCCCCCGCCGCCCGGCTGAGGGCCGCCCGCACTTGACCGTCGGTGAACGGACCGAGCCCACTCAACCGGGTCCCGCACAGGCGTGGACTGGGCCGAACCACCACCACCAGGACGACTCCGTCGTCGGTGGTCACCGCCTCGGCCCGGGCGTCGTCGAACGTGCCCAGGCGGAAGATCAGCTCCAGCGACCGCGCTACCTTGCGCGGGTCCCAAGGCTCGCCGACCTCCTGTTGCACGAGCAGCGCCAGGGCATCGAGCTGGGCCGGGCTCGCTCCCTCCAGGCGGACCTCGACGACGGTCTGGCCCGCCAGGTAGCCCGAGCCGGTGCCCGGCTCGGCCCACGCGACGCTGGCCAGCAGAGCCAACGCGATGACGAACGCCGCCCTCACGGGTCCGCGTCCAACTCGACCTTCAGGTCGAGCCCGAAGTTGCCGATGTCGCTGCTCGCGTTGTCGTCTCGCACCCACGACGCCTCGAGGAAGAAGTTCTGGTTGAACCGCAGCTTCGCGCGGAACGCAGAGCTGAAGAAGCTGCTGCGAACGCCGCCCACGCCGACGCCGCCCTCCAGCGTCAACAGCTGCGGCAGCACCTCCTTGGTCGCCACCGCCCACAACGTCGTCGCCCCCGTGGAGTCCGTGTAGACGGGCACGATCTCGAAGCGGTCCGGCAGCGCCTCGGTGCCCACGGTCTGGCCCAGCGACGTCGCGACGTTCTCCGTGAGCGCGCCGAACGCCGCCGACGCCGCCGTGCCCGCCAGCTGCCCCAGGTTCGACTCCTCGATCTGCGCCGCGGTGAGACCGAACAGGAGCAGGCTGTTGATGTCGTTCTCCGACAGCGCGGGCTCGGACGTCGGCAGCAGCGTCGGCCGGTTCAAGGGACCGGAGATCGCATAGGTGATCCGGTAGTCCCGGTCGCGACTGACGAGGTCGTTCCACATGCGCAGGTCCAGGACGGGGAACCACGAGCCCCCCTCCACGAAGCGCGCGGTGCCCGGCTCGATCGTGAACTCGCGGCCGTTGTAGGGCAGCTGCCCGCCCTCCACCTGCAGCGTGCCGGCGAACAGCACGCGCGCGGTGTCGCCGTAGACCCGGAAGTCCTGGGTCGAGCCCCGGAGCCGGCCGACGTTGTTCGTCAGGCGGATCGCCTCGGGCGCCGACTTGACGGTGAGATCGAGGTCGAAGAGCCCCTGCCCCACTTCCCGCGCCAGGCTCTCGGTTTCCCGCGCACCGATCGTCAGCGCCGAGCGCTGCCAGTTCAGCGGGTCCCTCAAGACCATCTCCTCGACGTCGACGTGACCGCTCAGGAGCAGCCCCCCCGGCGCCGTGCCCGCGAAGCGCAGCGACAGGTCGCCGGTGGTCGGGGGGAGGAAGCTCGGGTAGCGGAGCGTGCACGACAGGCACGTGGCCCGCAGGTCGTACTCCCGCGGCTTCCACCCCGCCGGACTCAGGCGGATGGACGAGCCCTTCACGTCCACCAGTTCTCCGCCGCCGAGCCGCCCCGAGAACGCGTCCAGGGTGAGCTTTCGGTTCTTGAGGGCGACCAGCGCCTGGTCGATCTCGACGGCGTGGGGGAAGTAGATGGTTCGCAGCAAGGCGTCCTTGATGCGGACCGAGCCCTCGAGCTGAGCGAGCCGGAGTCGGGGCCCGTGCACGGCGAGGTCCAGCACCACCGAGCGGGCCTCGGCGCGGTCGAACACGTCGCCGACGAGCTCGAGGAACGCGATGTCGACGGGGCCCTGCACCGTGACGCCCACGGGGCCGTCGGGGCGCCAGCTCCCCTCCACCCGCAGATCGGTCTGCCCCTCGGGGCCCACCAGCACCACCTGATCAAAGGACACGGCTCCGCGTCGGTAGGAGATGCCCAGCGGCTTGGCGGGGGGAGCCTCGACCCGGTGGCCACTGCGCTCGATCCACGCCGTGCTCAGAGTCAGGTCCAGCTCGTGCCAGGCGTCTTGCAGCGAGCCCTCGCCCCAGAAGTCTCCGGCCACCCCGCCGGTGGCCCGCTCCAGGGGCCGATTTCGAGGCACCGGCAGGAACGGGTCGAAGCGGAACTCGTCGAGCCGCGCCTCGAAGCCGTAGGCCCACAGGTCTCGGGTCCACAGCGTGCCCGTCGCCTCCAGCCGCCCGTCCAGGCCCGTGACGACCGCCGCCAGGGCGTGGTCCCGCAGCCGCAGGTTGGCCCGCAGGCCCCCGATGAGTCGGTTGCCGTAGGTGAGGGACTCGACCGCCACGTCGCCATCGAGCCGCAGGTCCTTGAGGGTCCCGCCCAGGACCACGCCACCGCTGATGTGGCCCTGCATAGGCCCGTCCAGCCCCAGGGCCGCCTGGATGGGCGTCAGCCGGGCCAGCCCGAGCCGGGGAATGCGCACCTCCAGGTTCAGCGGGCCGCCGGGGCTGAGGGAGCCCCGCACGAACGCCGACTCGTCCTCGCCCTTCCGCACGAACGCCTCGGGGACGATGATCTCGCCGTCGCTCCACAGCAGCTGCGCCGACAGCGTGTCGAAGCGCTCCCACAACACCTCCACGTCCCGCCCCGCCAGCTCGATCGTCCCGCTGAGTTCCGAGGGCGGTCCGCCCAGCTGCACCGTGCCCGCGACGGGCCCCCGCACCGGCACCGCGTCGCCAAAGAACACCGGCAGGATGTCCTCGGCACGGGTCTCCCCTTCGGGCAGCTCGGCGGTGATGGCCAGCTCCAGCCGAGTCCGCCCCCGGGCGCGGTTGGCGAACTGAAGCCTCACGTCGGCGCCGTAGCGCGACTCGCCCCGACGCCCCACCAGCCGCGTGAACTCCAGGTCCTGCTGCACCGCCCAGTGCACGTCGCCGGACACGTCGCCGAAGCCCCACTTGTCCAGCATCACGAAGTCCGCGATGTCGAGCGAGCCGTCGATCACCAGCTGCTTCGTCTTGCCGTAGACCTTCGCGGAGATGGGCCCGGCACCCGAGAACGGGATCCCGGCGATCTCGCCGTCCAGGTCCGCGAGGTCGAGCCGCTCGCCGGCGACTTCGATGTCCAGCGTCAGCGGGGCCGTGAAGATGAAGTCGCTGCGCAAGGCGAGGTCGCTGTTGGGCCCGGTGAGCTTCACGTCGTGCATCAGGCAGTGGCCGGTGCGCCCCGGCACCACCTCCAGCAGCAGCCCCGTCTCGACCTGCGCCGTGGGCACGCGGAGCATCCGAGCCCCCCGCACGGGGGCGTCCCAGGCCGAGCCGTGCAACAGCAACTCGCTCACCGCGATGCTCCCGCGACCGCGGCCCCGCAGCCCGCCTTTGAGGGTCCCCCTCAACGACAGCGACCCGTCCATGCCCATCTCGACCCAGGAGCCCCGGACCGTGACCGCCTGCATCACCCGCTCGATGGTGATCCCCCGGAGTCCGGCGGTGAGCGCCCAGTCCTTGCTCTCGCTGTTCAGGTCCAAGGAGCCGACGGGCTCCAGGACGCCCCCGCCCCAGCGGATGGCGCTGCCCGGCTTCAACTCGACCACCCCGTCGGCCACGCCCCCGATGAGCGACGGGCTGCCCCCCTCGTAGGTCACCACCACCCCGCGCCTCTTGTTGAGCACGTGGATGAGGAGTTCCTCGCCCCGCACCGAGAAGTCCACGTCGGGCGGGCCCCCATCGCTCCGGGCGGTGGCCTCGACGTGCAGGTCTCCTTCGAGGTCCGGCAGCTTGGGCCAGGCCTCCTTGAGGGCCGGCAGCGCCACGTCGGCGACGGCCCGGAGGCTGTAGGTGAGCGGCTTCCGCTCGCCCCCCCCCGGCGCCCCGGGCAACCCCACGTGGCCGTCGATGGCCAGCGGGCCGGTGCGCAGGTCCAGGGTGTGGCCGTCGAGCTGCACGACGCCGGCTTCGATCCGGAACCCGCCTTCCTGCAGCCTCGCCTCTTCTCGCAGCTCCCCGATGGTCGCCACGATGGAGCCCACTTCGAAGCTGCCCGCGCCGTCCCCTTCGCGGTCCTGGCGGAAGCCGAGCTCCGCCCCGGTCAATGCGATGCCCACGTCGGCGGGCGCCAGGGACAAGCGCACGGCCGCGCCTTCGACCCACAGCTCGCCCAGCTGCACGGTCGCGGGGTCCGGCGCCTCGGCCGGGGGCTCGTCGGGGCGCAGGTGCGCGAGGTCGCGAGGCTTTCCTTGCTCCAGGGCGACCCGGGCAGCGGGGCCGCGCACCCGCACCGACCGGATGGGCACGAGCTTGTCGGCGAGGCTGAGGCCGTCTCCCAGGTCCACTTCGGCGGAGTCCAGGCGCAGCAGGGGCACGCCGTCGAGCACGCCGCCACCGCGCCGGTGCACGGTCACCCCGTCCAGGCGCACCGCCGGTGGCCAGAGCCGAACAACCTCCAGCCGCTGCGCGTGCAGGTCCAAACCCAGCGCCTCGCTGCCGCGGGCCAGCGCCACCGCGCGCGCGCGGTCGGCCACGGCGTCGGACTGCAGCGCCGCAAACAGCACGATCGCCGCGGCGAAGACCAGCCCCAGAGCCTGCAAGGCCCAGCGGAGCAGCCGCCGGAGCCACCCCCGGACGCGTCGCTCAGTTCGGGAGGTTGGTCGCGCCACGGTTGGACCTTAAAGCACCGGAGGGTCTGGCCCGTAGCCAGGGCGCTCACCCTCGTGGGACGGCGCGGCGGCCCGGTTCATTCGAGCGGCCCCAAGCAGAGAGGCCCGACCGCAGGGGCCGGGCCTCGTCTGAACTGACTGGAGCGGGCGACGGGATTCGAACCCGCGACAACAAGCTTGGGAAGCTTGGACTCTACCA
>Ga0055584_100001360_pt1 | contig 24100 bp, 23 predicted proteins | sample OSDHelmetaG_FD_58716 | JGI IMG/M metagenome (GOLD analysis project Ga0055584, IMG submission 58716) | Pelagic marine sediment microbial communities from the LTER site Helgoland, North Sea, for post-phytoplankton bloom and carbon turnover... | ecosystem: Environmental > Aquatic > Marine >...
CGCGCCCGCACCGGTGACTGGTGGAGACGCGTCGCTACTGGGGAATACCTCGGACCAGTCAGCCTGCCGGATCCCAAAAGCGAAAATCCCAACGAGTCATGAGCCCATTCTGGACAGACATGATCGTTCGCGCGGCGCTCCCCTGGGGAACCAAGTGGGCTCGAAAACAGGAATCCATCATCCTGGAAGAAGGCCGCCCTCTCAGCGAGTGGGAGACAATGTGGGCCACAGACGTAGGCGTCGCAAAACCCGAGGCCGTTCGCATTTTGCCAGTTCCGCGAATCCCAACGCCCGGATCCTGGTTTACACGATTGCTCCGAATTTTTTCGGAAGGTCCCACCGGCATGGCCGTAAACTACGGAATCTATCTCGAAGCATCGCAGGCAACCAACCCCTCGCTCCTAGTTCATGAACTAACACACGTGGCGCAGTTTGAACGTCTCGGCGGAATCGAGAATTTCCTGCGAGAATACCTGACACAATGTGTCCGCGACGGATACTGGGAATCCGAGATGGAATTGGAGGCTCGGGAAGCGGCCGCGCCCTTTTCAAGGCCGCCGGGAGGGTGAATTAAACGAAATGGAGTAACGGTTTTGCGGGTGGCCTAGAAGCATCTTCAAATTACTTTCGCCAAAGACCTCTGCCATCCTGTCTGCGTCGCATGTATTCCCTCTCCCTGCCGGGGAGGGCCCTATGACGGCGGAGAAAACCGTCGTCGGAAAGGACCCAAATTTCTGATCGCCAGAAATCATCCCGCGCCGGAATTGCAGCAGTTGTGCTATTCCTCATACTCGCCCTGATCGGATCGTTTTCTTACTCGATACGATCGCGGGATTCCAAATCTCCTCAAGCCGCAGCAAAGGGAGCGAATGCTCTGGTCGAGTCACCCGGAATGGCCCACCGAGTATGTTAGTCTGGTAGGGTTCGTTTGTAACGCCTCGCTACTTGTCATTTTGTCAGTAATCCGCCACAGTAGCGACCATGAAATCGCACGAAGTTTTGAAACAGGCCTTCGATAATTCAGGTATCAGCCCGAAAGAGATCGCCTCAGAGCTCGGAGTTTCGCTCTCGCTGGTATACAAATGGACCCAGCCGAATACCGAGACAGGCTCTGGTTCACGTAACCCGCTGGACCGCTTGGCCGCTCTCGTTCTCCTTACCAGAGAGCCCGCCATCGTCGAATGGCTCTGCCAGCACGCCGGAGGATACCTCGTGATGAATCCGAAGAGCACCTGCGAGCAGGGCTTCGAAGTTGTTCCCGCGACCAGTTCGATCGTTCAGCAGTTCGCCGGACTGCTCGATGTCGTTTCCCGCGCAGCGCAGGATAACAAAATCGATGCGCAGGAATCCGACGAAATTCGAATCGTCTGGGACAAATTGAAGTCCTACTGCGAAGGATTCGTGCGATGCTGTGAGGAAGGTGATTTCGAACAAATTCAGAAAGAGCTCCACGTTTCCTGATGTAGACTGGGATTATGTCCCTCCCCTCCCTCAAAGGATCCGAGCCCCGTTGCTCGGCGTTGATCGACCTTTCCGCGCTGCGTCACAATGCGCGGGTCTGTCAGGATTTTGCGGGACCTAGCGCCGGGATCATGGCCATTGTAAAGGCCGACGCCTACGGCCACGGGCTTGAGCGAGTCGTCACCGCTCTATCCAACCAAGTTGATTGTTTTGGCGTCGCCTGTTTTCGCGAAGCAGTGCGTGCCCGCCATGCTTCCGGGACAAATCAGCCCATACTGATTCTCAGCCCTGCACTGCGGGAAGAATACGAGGGCATTGTTTCGGGACGCTATTCAGCCTCCGTTTCTACGATCGAAGAAATTGAAACATACGAGAAAGTCGCGAAATCGCTGAGAAAAAAAGCGAAGCTCCATCTCATCGTCGACACAGGCATGGGAAGAATGGGCGTCATACCCGACCATTTTTCAGATCTCATTGATCTGATCAATGCTGCCGAGTTTTGTGAACTCGAGGGCTTAGCGACTCATTTCCCGTCAGCTGACGAAGATGAGGCATTCACGCTTTCCCAAATTGAGCAATTTTCCCATCTCCTGAACACAGTAAAACTCGCGGAAGGAACCAAAATCCACCTCGCAAACAGTGCCGGCTTGATAGGTTACTCGGACAAAACGCCTTTCGCCGCCCTTGTCCGTCCCGGGCTCGCCCTCTACGGCGTCTCCCCTCTTCCCAAACAGGCGAAAGAGATTCGCCCAGTTCTTTCTTTCCGGACCAAAGTCACACTCGTCCGAGAACTCCCCGCTGGTTGGGGTATAAGCTACGGTCGAACTTTCGTCACTGATAGTTCCACTCGCGTGGCGACTCTGGCCGCCGGATACGGCGACGGGTATCCTCGCCATCTCTCCGGAAAAGGCGCCGACGTGCTCATCCGTGGCACGCGCTGCCCCCTTCTTGGTCGTGTGACAATGGATCAGATCGTCGTAGATGTCTCGCACCTCGAAACCACACAACCCGGTGACGAAGCGATCCTGATTGGCTCCCAGGGAGACGAATCCATTACCGCATCCGAAGTCGCGGAGAAAGCAGGAACGATTCCGTGGGAGCTGTTTACAGGAATCACGCCGCGGGTGGAGCGGTTTTACGTGTGAACCGCAGAGCTTTTCCGCTGCTGGTTTTTCGCGGGAATCGGTCAGCAAAAAGCACATAATCCATCTGCATGATGAGCTTCTGCGATTATTACAATTGGCGCAGTCAATGGAGGGGCGAAGCGTCCCTGCTGAGCCGCTGGAAGCAGATTTGAGGTTTGAACACACTCCCGACGCAACCATTCTCGCTGGATTCGAAACTTCATTGTCCGCGCGACGCCACAGCAGGGACACCTCGCCCCACCTTCTTGATCAACTACGTTTCTTACACCATCGCTCAGCCCACAGTCGCCTCTTCCACATGAAGTCGGTGAATATCCCCAAACCTCTCATCAAGCCAATCTAAATGCGTCGCAGTGATGAGCTTTTGTGATTCCTCCGGCCACGCTGCCATCAGCGCATTGCGGCGATCCGGGTCGAGCTCACCAAAAACATCGTCGATCAGCATGATCGGGGGTTGATCCCGCGCTTCGAGAAAGAGACGCGCCTGTCCCAATTTCAATGCAAGAGCCACGGTTCGCTGCTGCCCCTCGCTCGCGAATTTGGCGGCGGGCATTTCGTTTAGCAAAAGGGACAGATCATCCCGATGCGGACCCGCGACGGTTTGACGACGCCGAAATTCCTCCTGCCGACGTTCGAAGAGAATAGCTGAGAGATCAGCATTTTTCCCCGACGCAGACTCATAATTCAATGTCAGAGTTTCCCCGTTTCCGCTGATCTGATTCTGGGCTTCGGCGGCGCGTGGAGATAACTGACCGATGAGATCCCGCCGATGCGCGGAAATGATTCGCCCCTGTTCGTCGAGAATCCTTGTGTAGGCATCGACCTCATCCCACTTGGGACTCGCATCCCGCTTCAGGAGGAAATTTCGTGAGCGCAGTGCTTTCTCATACGCCCTCGTCGCAGCCCGGTAACCCGGAAACATTTGCGAGGCCATGAAATCGAGGTATCGCCGGCGTCCATCCCCGCCCCCTCGAACGAGAGCTAGATCGTCATTTGCCATCCAGACTACAAGCGCGCTGTGTCGCAGAAAATCAGCACTGCGTTTCTGGGCCTCTCCATCAACGAGAAGCTTTCTTCCTGATTCTCGATATTGGAAACGGAGGTCAGGGCATTCCCCACCTTCCAGTTTTCCACCAACCACGAATGCCTTTTCCGAAAAACGAATCAGTTCCGCCAGCTTCGAGGATCTCGGACTTTGCATCCGGAGCAATACGCAGACCGCCTCCAGAATCGAAGTTTTTCCCTGCGCATTGTTTCCATGAAACAGCGTGATGCCGTCAGGCAGAGCCAACGACAGCGTCTCGAAACAACGAAACTGATTCAGGGACAACGAACGAAGATGCATAAAAAAGACACCCGCAATCAACAGGGTTTGGGCGAAGATTCAATAGGGTATGATGCCGGATCTGACAGGGTTAGCGCAAAGTCTTACAATGGCCACGAATCCTCTACGACAAAGTGGTGATACCCGGATTCGTCAGTAAATAAACAAGGATGAGAGATTGGCTGTGTCAGCTCAACTGCCCTTGTCTCTCCCAGATCGAGCCAGAACGGCTTGGCCATCATCTCTGCGGACCGATCCTTCACCTCGGAGTAGAACTGCCAAGTTCCCCGGGCATGAAGGGGATTCAGATTATCCGGCATCTCATCGATTTCAGAAACGCCTTCAGGATAGAAGATCACCCCCTTCACAAGATGCTGGCTTCTCTGAATTTCAGGATCATACAGTCTGCCGAAAGGGAGTTGCTTCGTCAGGAGGCGGTCCCGTTTCCTTTCAAAGTTATCAGCTGCATTGGGACCTATGAAATGGCTGCCATTCGCTATTCGATCGGGAGCGTAGAGGTAGAATTTTAAAGCAACTTCAAGGTGCTGCAACTCACCATCTCTCCGAAAAAGAAAGTCGAGTTCCCCCAGTGTGATCTTTTCCTTCCGCACTTGAATGCCTTGTTGGATCTCTTCAATCCCCGGAGTTACCCCAAGCCATGCCTGGACCAGCGCCTCGACGTAGTATCCAACACGATAGGAAGACTTTGTCTCGTGAAAACGAATCACGGGCGACCAGTCAATGGGCTGATTTGTCAGGAAAGGATCAGGCAATCTGATCGACGCGGGAGTGACAAGCAGGTCAGGACAATCCACAAGCCAACGCAGATCCCGTTCCGCCTGTTCGATCAAATCCATGTTTCACCTAGCTCACCGACGCTCGGATCGCATGCTGCGAAAGCTTCTCGTAGTGCGGTCGGGACGATTCGAGAAGCGGCAAAAGCTTCTCCGAAAAAGGTTCGGTCTTTTCCCGATAGGGGGCAAAACCAGTCGAGCGATGAAGATTGTGATACCAGTAGGGAGCCCAGGGCCCGTCTTCTTCGCGAGGTCCGGGTTTCCACGCCAGCATACCCTCATCGAAAGGGATGCCGAGTTTTTTTACCAGAGTCGAGAGGACGCCTCGCGGATCGAGAAGAAGCTCTTTCGAATCGAGAACGAGAGCAGGGCTACCAGCTTCCGCCAGCCTGTCGAACCAGATCGACTGGGCCTCGTAGGCGGCGTCTCGCGGAGTCGGTTCGGCGATTTGATTCACGAGCGAAGGAAGCATTTGCTCTGGATCACGAATCAGAAACACATTTCGAATGCGCTCATCGAAAAGCCACGAATCGTCGAGCTCAATCAGGTGATGCGCCATATTTTTGAGAAAATAGACTGGCGCATCGTTCGATGGAGAGAGGATTGTCTCCCGAAGAATTTTCTCTCCATCCTGCTCAAGCACTCCCAACAGATCATCACGATGCGGTTGCTGCGCCTTGGTCAGCTTCAAGTAGTGTCCGTAGAGTGGTTCATCGACGACGGCGGTGTCAGACCGCTCGGCGAAGGAATACATCAGGGCCGTGGAAACATTCCGGGGACCGGAGAGAAGATTGATGATGAGAGACATGAGGAATGCGACTGACCAGCATGCTAACGAAACCGCTCCGGCGGTCTCAAGCTCTAAGCTTACTTATGCGTCACATAGAGTTTCCGAATCGCGACTTCGCCAAAGGCATCAGCCTTGTCACCCTTTTCCAGATTCGATTGGAGATAGCAACCCGCTTTGAAATAAAGTCCGTCGCGCTCAATTTTCCACTCCATGACCTGCTTGCGCTCGAAGAGTGCTCGGATCCGACCGCTGTCGCAGATGAGCATGAGATTGAAAAACGTGCCCAGCTCGTAGTTGTCATTGAGCATGACATCGTCCGCTCCGTTGCGTTCGAGAAAGAGCTTCTTCCCCTCCAGTCGAACCATGAGGATATCGTCTTCTTCATCATGAATCTGCACACAGACGACATGGGGTTTCTTTTTGGGAATGGCGTTGATGGCAGCCTCGATCGTGAGGTTGTGAACTTTTCCATCGTTTGTTCCCCAGCTGATTTCATCCTTCCCTCCCTTTTTCATCTCACGGAGTTCGCTGCGCGAATACTCCGAGTTTTTTGTAGTAGGGTCGCCGGTTCGGGTCCGAAATATTACGGCGTCCCCCTCTTCCGAAAGATGGAAGAAATCAGGATCCTCGAAGTAGCGTAGCGTTGGCTGGGTTACTTCGTCGGCTTCGCCATCGCCGTCGTCATCATAGGGAATGGTGAGCTTCCAGATCAGCAAGGTGAACACATCGCCAGCATGGTTTCTTCCCAAAACGATCGACGCGCCGACCAGGGAAAAGCTGATCGCGAAAAGAAGGAAGTATCGGGAGATAAAACGCATTGGCAGGGAGGCTACCTTAAACGAAATCACAGCCTCCGCCATTCGAAGCCGCTCTGCTCCAGCAAGTCGTCTGCTTCCCTTGGCCCCCACGATCCAGCGGGATATTCGGCCATTTTGGGAGGATTCGGCGACTTGTGCCAGGCATCTTCGATCTGGTCAACGTAAGACCAGGCCGTTTCGACTTCATCCTTTCGCGCAAAGAGAGTGGCATCACCGGCCATGGCATCGAGAAGAAGGCGCTCGTAGGCTTCCGGGCTGCTTTTGCCAAAACTGGTCTGGTAGCGAAAATCCATTTTCACCGGCTGCAAAGTCGCAGCAGGACCAGGGCGCTTGGACCGCATCCCCAGCGAAATCCCTTCGTTTGGCTGAATGCGAATTACGAGGACATTTCCCGGCATCGCCTCGGCACCGACAGCGGCGTTGAAAAGAACGTTCGGCGCGGGTTTGAGGTGGAGCGAAATCTCCGTTCCTTTCTTTGGCAAACGTTTGCCCATCCGCACGTAGAAAGGCACGCCTTCCCACCGCCAGTTATCGATCATGATCTTGAGTGCGACGTAGCTCTCTGTCATCGAACCTGAATTGACGCGGTCCTCGCGACGATAGCCCACGACCCCGTTTCCATTCACGGTTCCCGATGTGTATTGGGCCCGCACAACGTTTTCGGCGACATCTTCCACTCCGGTGAAGGACCGAAGCGACTTCAGAACTTTCACCTTTTCATCGCGGATACCATCGGCGCTGAGATCCGAGGGAGGCTCCATCGCGATGAGGCTCAGCAATTGCAGCAGGTGATTCTGCACCATGTCGCGGAGAGCACCCGACTTGTCGTAGTAGCCACCACGACCGCCTTCCATTCCGAGATGCTCAGCACAGGTGATCTGCACCTGTTCGATAAAGCGATTGTTCCAAAGCACTTCGAAAAGCTGGTTCGCGAAACGGAGCACCATGATGTTCTGGGCCGTTTCTTTTCCGAGGTAGTGGTCGATCCGGTAGGTGTTCTCCTCGGGGAAAACCTCGTTCACGACTTTGTTGAGATGCTGGGCCGTTTCGAGATCGGTGCCGAATGGCTTCTCGACGACAGCGCGTGTCCAGCCGTTCTCCGACTCATTCAACCCCGACTCGCGAATGTGAAGGAGAATGTCATCGAAGAACTCCGGCGCAGATGCGAGGTAGAAAAGCCGGTTCGGGCTCGCTCCGTCCTTCTCCATCTCGTCGAGGCGCTTTTTGAGCGAGGCGTGACCGTCGCCATCGTTGAAATTGCTTTCGTGATAATAAACGCTCTGGGAAAACTGCTCCCAGAGATCCTGGTCATGCCCCTGCCGGGAAACTTCGCGATTCAGTTTCTCGAGACCTTCGCGAAATTCCTCATCCGATTTTTCGCGGCGAGCAAAACCAACGACGCGCAGCCCAGGAGGCAGATCACCATCGGCAGCGAGATTGTAGAGTGCCGGAATCAGCTTTCGGTGCGTGAGATCACCCGTCGCGCCAAAAATGACGAGAACACAGGATTCGGGATGGTTGCGGAGGCTTAGGTCATCCTCTCGGAAAGGGTTGTCTTCCATCGACGGCATGAATCCGCAGTTTTGGGATCATTGCAAACAAATTGAGGAAGGAATCTTGCTTTTTTCTACGCATGGACGCGATGAGGACGACTCATCCAGACATCCTCAACACCGGGACTTTGGTGAGCTGAAATAGGCTCTGCGGTCTCCGTCCATGCTTCATCGAGGCCATCAAACAGGGGGGGTTCGTGGATCTGAATGTTATCCAGCCGTCGAGTTTTCCATGGCTCATGCCAGACCCGGAAAAATTTGCGGGCCTTTCCCGCACTGGCGAAGGCGACGTATCTTTCGAGGAGAAAGGTTTCGATTGGATCCTTCTCGTTCGTGAGATCGTTGATCGTCGCGCTACCTTCATAGCGCAACATTCCTTTCTGACACGCGACTTCGCCCGGCACATCTGGACCGCGATTTTCATAGTCCAGTTTACCGAGGTAATACGGCAGTCCGAAGTTCCTTGGGCCAAGAGGGAAAGCGAGCCTGTTGTTCATCCACTCCTTCATAAAATAGATCCCACGCTTATTCCCGTGACGAACATAGGTTCGCAAATTGAGAGAGCTATGCGTCGCGAGCGAAGCGGTCATCCATCGGGTCGCTTTTCCTCCGCGGGCGAATCGCATGTCGCGCATCGTAAATGCGACGTGACTGATAAAGGCGCGTCCCTCGCGCAGGTCGAGCGGGAATGGAACAACCTGCTGCAGCTTCTCGCGATCAGCCGCAAAGTAAAGAAAGGCAAAATCGATCCGGTCGGCGAGGAATAGCGTTCTCCATGAGCGGGTCGCCATTTCGTTACGGGCCTATAGCGATTCCTTTGCCTGTTTCATGGTCTCATCCTTGTTCAATTGGTTTCAGCCTTCGCAGATTTGACTTTCGAGCCCTGGCCTTGAAACCCGCTTTCTCATCGAGCGGTTCCCTTTCGGGGCGTTCCGGCAAACTCTCAGGCGTTCGAATCTCGCGAGCGAGCCCCACCATTTCCAGAACCCTGACAAAAAACCACCACCCCGGATCCACCTGACCACCCTTCACACCGAGTCACGCCGAATCAGGATAGGCATGACGATTATTGTGCCAGCCCTCCCCCATCGTCAGAAGTCCCAGTCCCGGGAGATCGTATCCCTGCACGGCATGTCCGCGGAGGTGCCAGTCTCGGCTCCCACCCCGGAGTCTCAAAGTTCCGATGAATGAATAGCCGATGCAGTCCAACGGTGTGTTCGCAGCAAAGTGTCACGACGGTGAGCAATCCACAGATCAACAAAGCAGCCAGATCAAAGAAGAACCCGACCGCAACGATTGCTCCGGTGAGAAGGGCAAATCACAAGAGAGACTCAGCTGCGCTTCAGCGAACCGTTCCTTCGACCGGATTGGTCAGCGTGTCAGTCGGCGTAATCCTCTCGGTGCAAGCCTGCTGAACAGGGTTAGGTCGAGAACCTAACACAGTTGTGCACCGCCCTTTTGGGTCCTCGACTCTACTCTGTTTGCTTTTCCGTTCCCTACGATAGAAGTCCTTCAAAATCGTCATGGCATATCAACGGGCAAAGGTTTCGATCCAGTTCGGCTGTGTCGTTTTCGCGGGTGTCGCAAGCAGGTCCTCGAGAGCGTCTTCGAGTTCGTGAAACCGAAACCGAAAACCGAGTCCGTGAATTTTCACGGGGAGGCCTCGCCGTCCGTTCAGAGCCAAATCCGGGTCTGCCCCGATTACCGGGGCGGCGAGCCGGACGAGGGCCGCCGGTGCGGGCGCTCCGAATGGAATGCCGATTGTCTCTCGCAAGGTTTCCATGAACTCACGATTTGGAACGGGCTGCAAACCGGTGGCATTGAAAATCCCATAGACCGCCGGATTCTCGATCGCTTCGCGGAAAAGCCGGACCATGTCGTCGATGTGAATCCAACTGATCCACTGATCGCCGCCTCCAATCGCACCCCCGAAACCAAGTCGCGCAAGGTTAGCCAGCGCAGGCAAAGCACCACCGTCGCTACCGAGTACGAAACCGATTCGCAAGGCAGCCCAGCGCATCTCGGGTCGGATCGCCCTGCCCAGAGCCTCTTCCCAATCGACCACAACATCGGTTGGATACTCGTCGGGAACAAAGGCGGTCTCGTCGCAGACTCGGTTTCTGGCATTGCCGTATATCGCAAGACTCGTTGCCTGGACCCAGACCTCGGGCACCCGGTAGACCAAGCGCAGCGCATTTCCCAGGGTTTCGGTAGGAATGACACGAGACCGAAGAATTTCCGCCCGATTCGCTTTCGTCTGGCGGCAGTTCACATTTTTCCCACAAAGATTCACGAGAGCCTTGGCCCCTTCGAGTTCAACTCGCCAGTGTTCCTCCACCGTTTCCGCATCCCACTCAATCGCGCGGCCGGCACCACGGTAGCCGGCCGTGTTTCTCGCGAGAATAACGACGTCATAGCCTGCTCGATCCAGATTGGCAGCCAGCGCCCGACCGAGGAATCCGGTTCCTCCGGCGATGACGATTCGTTCTTTCATGTTCTTTTTCATGTCAGCTTGTTTCCTCTCCCAAATCGATTTCACAGGCCCCGTTAATGCAGTGCCTTTTTGCGGCAATGACGCGGTAGAGTCGCCGGGCGATAAAGCGAACTCCCGGCATCCATTCCAACCACCCGAGCGGAGCAGCCCACCAGATGCGGCGGGCAAGAAAGAAGGCGGCGTCGGCACCGGCGTGACTCGTCCCGTCGCGCCATTCGAGCTTCATTTCCTCTTCGGCAGCTCCGTTTTCAAAAGGAAAAACCCCGACTCCGGCCTTTCTCAGAATAAGAAGAGTTCGTGTAACCATCCCAACGCAAAATCGGCAGGTCCCGTCGTAGCGGAGCGTTCCGTTTGTTCCAGTTTCGGTGATGACGTTCATTTCACTTATTTCTGTTAATAGAGAAATTACGAGATAAATAAAGAAGAGGGCTACAAAGTAGCGGCAAGTGCAAACGAGGTTTCGACAGAGCCTATCCGATTCTTTTCATTCGTGGATATTCGCGCTTCATTCACGTTACAATTCTTGCAGCATGCTGCGTTGTTAAACGCGAATGGAAAAGAATGGCCTCCAGCCTCGCGAATGAACGCAAATTCTTGAATCCAGAAGTTATTCCGCGAGCGATCAACTCGCAGGCAATCGGGCTTCGTCATTCGGATTTCTTTCGCCATTGGGTAATCAGGTCTTTCGTCATTTCCTCAGCACTCCAAGCGACTTCGCGATCTTGTCTCCCATGCGAATCGCCTTCACAGCAGATTTCGTAGGGAGCTTGTCCATCTTGTCGTAAAAGTCACTGACGAGTTCAAAGAAACCGAGCAATTCTTCGAGTTGGCCTTTTGCGTAGGCGTCCCCGGCATCGTCAGTCTGTCCCGCTTCATCGGCACAATTTCTCAGATTACGAAGGGTGGGATCGATCTCCCGGCGTTTTCGCTCCGCTGCGATGATCCGAAACATTTCATAAACGTCTTCGATCGACTCAAAGTGGTCTCGCCTATCGCCTGAAAGATGCACCACGCGGACGATACCCCAATTCTGCAGCTCCTTGAGACTGTTGCTCACGTTCGACCGTGCCACTCGAAGCTGTTCACAGATCTGCTCCGCGTTCAGCGGCTCCTCGGATAGAAAAAGCAGGGCATGAATCTGAGCCACCGTCCGATTGATCCCCCACTTCGTCCCCATCTCTCCCCAGTGGAGGATGAAGTGCTGTGCGAATGGGGATAAATTAGTCATTTTCCTTATTTCTGTCATTACAGAAATAGAAGAATTTGGATTTGCAAGGGGTTTTTGGAATTGAATCGGGGAAATCGCTACAGTATCAACCGGAGGCTCAATAGCGGCGAGGGAAATTATGTCTGATATTGATGACGAGCTTGATAAACTCTATTGCGGGGATCATTGCGATTGGAGCAAACTCGTCTATGGAAATCAACCCACGGTGGTTATTGACGCCGGGGATTTCGAAGACTTTGCCGCTATCGTTTTTCATCCACTCGCCAAACTGGAGAGCGAAATCACCGGAAACCGAATTCTCTTTCGCAGCCAGCACCCTGAACGGGAAATTTTCTGTGGTGCCACAGCTACTTTTTAGTGTGTAAAATTCTCGCACATCCCCAGTTTACGCCGCCCCACCCTCCCCGTATAGTTCCGTCACATGGAAACAGTCAAAACGGTCGTCACTCACTGGTTCTTCTGGGGATTTCTCCTGGGATTCTTTCTCTGCGCACTTTCTCTCTTCGCTCACATGAAGACGAAGCGGGAGCTGCGTCGTCTCAAGGGCCACCTCAGCGATAAGCTGGAGATCGAGGCGGAAAAGATGTCCGAGATGAAGGACAAGATCGACGAACTGAAGGTCGAGAACGAAAATCTCCGCATGAAGGTCAACACGGGCCGCGTTCAAAGCGATCAGCAGGCACTGGAGAGGGAACTGGAAATCTACGCCCGGGCCGAAAAGGGCATGGTTGTGAACGCTCCGGGATTTGCCCAAGCATGGGAAAAGGCGAAGGAAGCTGCGCTTACCGAATTGGAAGCGGAAGAAGCCGGCAAAAGCCTGCCCCGCCGTATTTTCAAAAAGTTCTTCTCCAAGGGCGGAGACACGGTCGATGCAGAAGTCGTCGAGGCACTGCCTCAAGCGTCGACCACCAAACTTGGCGATTCGGACTAAGGGCTTTGCCCCGACAGATCCATAACTTCGTTATGAAACTCGATCTTCCCGACCGCGAGTTTGGCGGATACATTTTCGACTGCGACGGAACACTTGTCGATTCGATGCCTCTTCATTTTCGCGCATGGACTGCCAGCTTTGAGCACCACAGTGCGCCTTGGAAATGGACGGAGGATGAATTTTACGCCAACGCCGGTGTCCCAGATCGAGATATCACGATGGGCTTGAACGAGCGCTACGGAGCCAACATCGACCCGGATTCCGTTCACGACTGGAAGGTGAAATGGTATTCCAAGCATGTCCCTGATCTTCAACCGGTCGAGGCTGTGGCGGAGTTGGTGAAGCAGTATCACTCTGCCGGCCAGAAAATTTCCGTGGCCTCAGGTAGCGATCTGTCCATCGTCGAACCTTCCCTCATGTCGATCGGTCTTCACGATTTTTTCGAGATCATCATCACTCCAGCTCGCGTCAAACGCGGAAAGCCTGCGCCCGACATGTTCCTGCTTGCAGCTGAGGAAATGGGAGTTCCCGCCGGCGAATGCCTTGTTTTCGAAGACGGCCAGGCTGGAGTGGATGCGGCATCCGCTGCGGGAATGGATAGTGTGTTTGTCGACAGCCGCAGTCTTTCAGCATGAGCGCGGTTCGCCGCCACCGTCTCACAGTCGCCTACGACGGGCGACCTTTTGCCGGATGGCAAAGTCAGGCCGGTGGAAACACGGTGCAGGATATTCTGCTCGCAGCCCTGCAGTCCATCTGCTCGGAAATCAAAACCGTGCAGGGCTCGGGGCGCACTGACTCAGGCGTTTCTGCCGATGCACAGATCGCTCATTTCGACGCGCCAAAGGAATGGCGGATGAATTCAGACGAGTGGCGCAAGGCGCTGAACGCAAAGCTTCCACCCGCGATCCGAATCTTTGACTGCGATGTGGTGGACGCGGATTTTCACGCCCGTTTTTCTGCCGAAGGAAAACGCTATGGCTACCGCATTGAAACTGGCGAAGCCCTGCCCCCCCTTCTCGCTGGCTTGGCCTGGCATTGCCGTGGACTCAATCTGGGCGATGCATTTGTGAGTGCGGCGGCTCTTTTTGAAGGCACCTACGACTTTCGCGCTTTTTCCGCGAACCGAAACGATGGGAAGGATGCCGAGCGGGACACCGTCCGCACCATTTCCCGCGCATATGTGGAAAGGACAGGCGATCATTCCGCGATCATTCGATTCGAGGGAAATGGATTTCTTTACAAAATGGTTCGTTTCCTCGTCGGGTCGATAGTATATTGCGTCGAAGGTAGATTTGCTCCTCTGGAGATTGAGGCGTTGCTGCAAGGCGGCGTCGATCACAAGGCACCTTTCTGCGCTCCTGCAGACGGCCTGAAGCTGGAAAAGGTTTTTTACCCCGAGTCCTTCAGCTCGAACACCTGAAACCACAGACTCCCTTTCCTGCCATGGGGATGTTTTTCAAAAAATCGACTATCTCGGACAACCGGATTGAAAACTTCGGTCGCTGGCCTGTGCGCCTGACGAATTTTTACCTGATCGACGAATACGAATTCCCGGCGACGAACTTCCCGGAGAACTTTTTTGTTCAGGAAGGCAATTTCCTCCACGAGACCGATGTTGGCACGCAAGCCGTTCGCGAAGGGGCCGTCGTCGTCGTGAATCCGGGCCACCGCCACACGATCAAGCAGCCGGAGGAAGTTGTCCTGACTCGCCTTCGCTATCTGCCGGAGTGGCTCACCTTGGAATACGAGATCATCGCGAACTCGCCGAATCTGCTGACGCTGTTTTTCGACCAGTCCTGGTTCCGCCATCCGAGAGAGGACAATCTTCACGTCTTTACGACGAGAAACGAAGGCGCTGGTCGCATTCGTGACGAACTGCAATACCTGCGAAATTTGCTGAAAGAAAAGCGGCAGCTCGAACCGATCACGCGCGTCTCTGTGCTGAAATTGATGATGCTTCTCACGGACGAGCACCAGCGATTCTGGCGCGGCGTATCCGAGATCGAAATTTTACCGGAGGCAAAGCACGCTCTCGACGAGATCGAAGCGACGATTCGTCGATCTGCAATTTTTGATCCAGCGAAAATACCACGTGGTGGATTTGAGAAAAGGGCGATCGAAACAGCTTTCGAAGATCTCACCGGCATGTCGATGGATGACTATGCCCGCCGACGTCGTGTTTTTCATGCCGCATGCCGTCTCCTCACAAGTGGCGATGAACCTCGCCGCATTTCCAAGGAAGTGGGATTTGCCTCGACTTCCGAATTCGGTCGTGAGTTCGAAGCGGTCTTTGATATTTCGCCTCAGATTTACCGAGAGAAATTCAGCCTCGTAGCAGGAGAAGATGCCCGGAAGACAGAAGAATGAGACACCTCGGAAGACGAGTAAGTGAAGGAGCAAACTCACGCTTGCCCGCCAAATATTGCTATTCGAACAAGGGCCGTCTCCTGCAAAATAATCCGTGGAAATCCTGTAAAAGCCTTTCCCAATCCGTGCATTACACTTAGCTGGCAATTTCTTGCACGGATTTCATGGGATTTAGAAGGATTCGCAGGGATTAGCCAAAGGCCTCCTGCGATGGGAATTGATGTATATGCCTTTATCTCTTCCAACAACCCACGGTTGAAAAAACGGGCGGCGCATGTTTCTTGCCGTCTTGAGGTCCGCTGACAGCGGCCGCTTTTGCACTATGAAATCTCCCGAAGAACAGCTTGCTATCCTGACGCGCGGCGTTGCCCATCTCATCAGCGAAAAGGAGCTGCTGGAAAAGCTGAAATCCGGCAAGCCTCTACGTGCCAAACTGGGTGTTGATCCGACGTCCCCCGATTTGCATTTGGGCCACAGTGTTGTCCTCGAAAAGCTGCGCCAGTTTCAGCTGCTCGGCCACCAGGCGATCCTGATCATCGGAGACTTCACCGCACAAATTGGTGATCCCACCGGTCGCTCCAAAACTCGACCTCCCCTTTCCCGCGAGGAGATTCTCGCCAACGCGATAACCTATCAGGATCAGGCCTTTCACATTCTCGACCGGGACAAGACCGAGATCGTTTTCAACGGCGAGTGGTTTAACAAGATGTCCTTTGCCGACGTGATCCAACTGAATGCTCGAGTCACTATGCAGCAGATGCTTCAGCGCGAGGACTTCAAGAATCGGATCGCGAATGACCAGGAAGTCCGTCTTCACGAGATTCAGTATCCAATCGTCCAGGGATGGGATTCCGTCGAAGTGAAAGCCGACGTCGAGATGGGCGGAACCGATCAGCTTTTCAATATCCTCGTGGGGCGCGACATGCAAAAAAGCGAAGGCATGGACCAGCAAGTCGTCATGTGCATGCCCCTTCTCGAAGGCCTCGACGGCGTGCAGAAGATGTCGAAGAGCCTCCACAACTACGTCGGGATCACGGAGCCCGCCGGGGAGATCTTCGGCAAGATCATGAGTATCTCCGACGAGCTGATGCACCGCTACTCGATTCTCCTGATGGGCGAGGAAATTCCGGCGGACGCTCATCCGCTGGAAGCGAAGAAAAAACTCGCTGCAAAATTAGTCACTCGATACCACTCCGCCGGATCTGCCGAGCAGGCGCTCGCGAATTGGAACAACCGCGGCAATCTCGATGAAGTTGAGCTGCCCGAATTCACCCCTCCCACTGATCGATCTGACCTGCTCGGAATCGTGCAGGCTGCCTTTGCGGCAATCGAAGAGCCAAAGTCCGGAGGCGATGTCCGCCGACTCATCCAGCAAGGAAGCATTCAGCTCGACGGAGAAAAACAAACGGATCCCAAAGGCGAGCCTGCCCTCGAAAGCGGACATGTGCTGAAGCTGAACAAAAAGCGCAGTGTGCGAATTTCTTAGGCAGCTTTAAGACACGTCTACGAGAGTCTTCCGTAACGAATCCACGGGCGGCAGCACGTTGACGCCGGTCACGGTGTCGAGTCCCAGGATAGAAAGAAAGGATGCCATGATTTGGGTCGCTGTTTCCGGCGACGGGCAACCTTTTCAGGTCGGTTCTGTCTTCAGGTCGGCCACCCTCTTGGGGGTGGCCATTCGGGATGGCGGCTTTGGATAAGTGTCTCTCTCTCGTTTTTTCCGGGGACCTCGGCTACGATGCGGGAGGCACAACGCCGAAGTTAGTCTGTGTTTTCTAACGTTCGAGTTTGGTTTAAAACTTCTGCGCCTCCCGAGAGAAGCGCTGTTGAATTAATAGACATCCCTCCCCGGAATTCGTTCAATTAAAAAGGAACAAAAGTTGCGAATTATGAAATACAGCAGGGTTGAGTCAGGTAGTCAACAGGGTCAGGATTGCTTAGGCCAGTATCTCTTTCATAACGTGCCCGTGCACGTCGGTGAGGCGCATGTCGCGGCCGCTGAAGCGGAAGGTGCTCTTTGTGTGCTCGACTCCGAGCAGGTGGAGCATCGTCGCGTGAAGGTCGTGGATTTCGTAGCGATCCTGCACTGCTTTGTAGCCCCACTCATCGGTTTCTCCAACTGACGAGCCACCCTTAACGCCGCCTCCGGCCATCCAGACCGTAAAACCGAAAGGATTGTGATCGCGACCGTCACTACCTTGAGCAAATGGCGTTCTGCCGAATTCTCCTGCCCAGACGACGAGAGTGGAGTCAAGCATCCCGAGACGACGAAGATCGGTAATCAAACCAGCGATGGGCTGATCGACAGACTGGCAGTTTTTACCATGCCCATCGATAAGTTTTTTGTGCTGGTCCCAGCGGTCGCCGTTTCCACCGGGGCAGGTCAGTTCGATGAATCGCACTCCCCGTTCGACAAGACGGCGAGCGAGGAGACACTGCAGGCCGAAGGTTTGCGTGTTTTTGAATTCGGCATCGAGTCCGTAGAGTTTTTTCACCGCATCTGACTCACCTCGCAGATCCATCAGGTCCGGCACAGCCGTTTGCATGCGATAGGCCGTTTCGTAATTCTGGATCGCCGCCTCGACTTGCGGATCAGGCATTGATTCCGCCAGGGCTCCGCGGTCGAGGTCGCTGAGTAGATCGAGCTTACGCTTCTGCGCTTCGGGACTCACCTCACCGGGACGAATGTTCGCAATCGGCTGATCCTGGGGAAGAAAGACAGAACCCTGATACGCAGCCGGGAGAAATCCAGAGCCGAAGCAGTCGAGTCCTCCAGGCGGGATGAGCCCACCATTGAGCACAACAAACCCGGGAAGATTTTCGTTTTCCGACCCAAGACCGTAGCCCAGCCATGCCCCCATACTTGGCCTTCCCTGAAAAGGGCTTCCTGTGTGAAGAAAATAGTTGGCGAAGGTATGCTCGGAAAATTTCGAAGTCATCGATTTCACGAAGGCGATCTCGTCGATGACTTCCTTTTTCGCGAGGTGAGGAAACAAATCACTGACCCAGGCCCCACTCTCTCCACGCTGTTTGAAATCCCACTGCGCCTGCAGCACTTTTCCGACGCTGTCGAACTGAGTCGGAGCCAACTTGCCAATCACTTCGCCAGGATCGCGGCCGTGATACTTTTTCAGCATCGGCTTGTAGTCGAAGGTATCAACCTGCGACGGGCCACCATCCATATAGAGGAAGATTACATTTTTCGCCTTCGGAGCGAAATGAGGTGCCTTCGGTGCGAGCGGATTTGTAATCGCGGCGCGGGATTGCTCCGCGAGAAGAGCCTGCAATGCGACACCACCAAATCCCATCGCGCCTTTGGCAAGGAAATCGCGTCGCGACACAGGTTGGTTTTGAAAACGTCGACAGTGCATGGACTTACGGGATAAAAATGAACTCTTTCATGTTAAACACAATGTGAGCGAGACTTGCCCAGGTCTGTGCAGGATCATCTTTTGACTGGGCAGAAAGGTAGGACTCGATACGGCTCCGCTCGTTCGAAGTTGGTTTACGTCCCAAGGCCTCGAGAAACATTGCTTCCATTCTCTCATCAGCGATGTCGTGCTGCTCGACGAGGTGCTTTCCCCAGAGTTGGCTCTGTTCAAGGACAAACGGATCGTTCATTAGCACTAATGCCTGAGCCGGAACATTGGATACGCTTCGCCGCCCCTTCGGCCCAAAAGGACTGGGAGCGTCAAACGTGAGCATGAAGGGAGAGAGAAAGTTCCGATATACAGCTCCGTAGATGCTGCGACGCCCTTCTCCATCGAGAGGCCCGCTTTTCTTGCCCCCTCGACCCGTCATGAACTTCGTGCGGTGCGTTGGGACAGATGGGCCGTAGAGCTTTGGATCCAGCCTCCCAGACACAGCCACAATCGAATCGCGAATGGACTCGGCCATGAGACGTTTCACCCGCATCCGAGAAAGCAATTCGTTTGAAGGATCAAGTTCGGCAAGCCTGTCTGCGGAAAGTTCGGGATGAGGCTGAGAAGATTGTCCATAGGTCGAGGATAGAACCAACTCCCGAACAAGATTCTTAACTGACCATCCCTTTTCTACGAAATCAGCGGCTAGATAATCGAGCAAAGCGGGATGAGAAGGCAGGCGCCCCATCGGACCAAAGTCATCCACTGTCGGAACGATTCCCTGTCCAAACAGGTGGTGCCAGACACGATTAACAAAGACACGAGCTGTCAGCGGGTTGTCCCCACTCGCAACTTCGTTGGCCAGGGCAAGTCGATCACCAGGTTTCCCTCCGAGCGCTTCCAGAAAACGCGCGGGAACTTCCTCCCCTAGGCTACGATGGCTACCACGGACGTAAACATGAGCCGATTCTGGAGAACCATCTGCCATGGCGACAGCGTATCTTGGACCTAGAAGCTGGCTTGCCATCGCCTCGCCTTCCTTCACGAGTTTCAATGCCGGTTCAGCTAGGGATTTGGATCGGGGCTTCGTGAGAGACTCGGGAACTGCAGGAGTCGACGAGTGCTTGGAAAACCGAATCTCGTCGATCAGGATTTCTCCCTCAACGGGATCAATGAATTCCAGGTAGGCTTTATGGCCGACGTATTTCTTGAGATTTCCCGCGAGAGACTTCCACTCAAAAGCACCCTTCGTATCGAGATTGTCATGATGCATCCCACGGAAGAGAAGCGCGTTAAAGCGGCCCATCTGATAATTGTCAACGATGAGGCGGACGTGAGATTTTTCTGACTTTGTCAGGATATGAATAAAATCACTTTCGATCGTGAAAGTCGGCGATCTCAAAATCCCGACCTGCCTTTTGCCAAGCAATCCACTGTCCATCACTCCCGGATAGGCATGCGGGTCATCGCTTTGAAAGCGAATCCCAGATCCACCCCTCCCCGAGAAGGCTTCGCCGGTCTTGCTCCAGCCATCAGGGAGCGTTCCTTCGCGAAAACCTTCGTAGACCGTCTCTCCCTCGCGCACAGGAACAGAAGCCTGGACTTTCTCGACAGGATATTTAAAAAGCGCATCGGCCTTCTGCTTTTTCGCGACGAGATCGGCAGCAGTCTTTTCCCGAGTCCGATCCACATCTATCGGCACCTGCTGACGCGCACTGGCATGCAGAAACGCAGTCATGGCATAGTAGTCCTTCGTTGAAATCGCGTCGAATTTGTGATCGTGGCAACGAGCGCAGGAAACGGTCAGGCCCAGAAACGATTTCCCGAAGACATCAATCTGGTTGTCCATGATGTCCGCCTCGTTCGCAAGAACATCCGTGGGCGCATGGGTCGCTTCGTGAAGATACCAGAATCCCGTCCCGAGAACTGACTCTTCGAAGTGATTCTCGGGATTCTTTCGAGGCTCTGGCAAGAGGTCTCCAGCGATATGCTCTTTTACAAAAAGGTCGTAGGGAACGTCTTCATTGAACGCTCGAATCAGATAATCCCGATATTCGTGAGTTCCTTCGATCGGGTAGTCAAACTCGTGCCCGTAGGTTTCAGCGTAGCGGACGAGATCCATCCAGTGCCGCGCCCACTTTTCGCCAAAGTGGGGTGACGCGAGAAGGCGGTCGACCGCCTTCTCTTTTGCATCGGCAGAATCGTCGGCGAGAAATTCTTCCCACTGCTCTCTTGATGGGGGGAGACCCGTGAGATCAAAATGGATCCGACGGAACCACGTTGATCGAACTGCCGCTTCCGCAGGACGAAAACCCCTTTCCTCAATCTTCGCGAGCACAAAGTGATCTGCCCCTGACTTAGGCCAGTCGGCCTGGTCAATCGAAGGAAGTCTCGGTTTTGAAACCGGCCGCCAGCTCCAATGTTCCTCGTATCGTTTCTGGAGATCAAAAACCTCTTCTTTTCCGCTTCCATCGCGCTGAGGAACTGGCTCCTCCGGCCAGACGGCCCCATCACTGATCCATTTTTCAAAGTCGGCAACGATTTCGGGACTCAGCTTCCCCTTCGGCGGCATCTGGAGGTCATCATTCCCGTAGCGGATCGATTCGATGAGCAGGCTTTTCTCTGCGTCCCCCGGCTCGATCGCCGGACCGGTATCCCCTCCAGCAAGCATATGCTGAAGGTGGTCGAGCTGAATTCCGCCTTTAAGCTTTTCCGCTTTCGCAGAGTGGCACTGGTAACACTTTTCCGCGAGAACGGGTCGAATCTTCTTTTCGAAAAATTCGTTCCCTTCAGCACGACTCTCCGCTACGCCAAACAGCGTCGAAAAGAGAAGAGCAATGTGGATAAGTTTTCGCATTTCTAACAAAAATCGTATGGATTTCGCAAAGGATCCATCGAATCTTCAGACTCAACCTCTCCGCTATGCCATCAAGTTACGCGTCGGGTTTCTTCGGTGAAACGGACGCAATCCGGTGATGCGCTTCACAACTGCCGCATTCCACGGAATAGCATCGAAGAAAATTTCCCGGAACCTCTTTGTAAAAGGTTTTCGTCATCTTTCCACTTACCGGCAGGGCCACGGGAGCTTCCGCTCGTGGCTGGGGACGATTCCAAAAAACGAAGCTCTCAACTCCCTTAGAAAATCGAATCCAACTCCAATGGACTTCCCTCCGAATGCTGCCCGGTCGGAAGGAAGCCCAGCAGAAAACTCCGAGAGGCGCGACGCGTTTCGCGAAATCGACGCCGCCATCGCCACCCTCGGCGAACCCTTCCGTACTACCTTTCTCCTCGTTGAAATCGAGGACCTTCCCCTCCGCGAAATCGCAGAAATCGATCGATGACCGATTCCTCGTTTGTGATTTTGTTCCTGCTCACATCAGGGGTCGCGGCAGTCTACGAAGCCCGGAAGTTTCGCGACCATGCCGAAGCTTTTCGAAGGGGGGAGATTTCATCATCCACCCAGGAAGACGGAACCATATCCGAAACCATCAGCGGTATGACCTACCAGACAACCGGAATGGCAGAAATGGCTGACTACGGCCCCTTCACCGTGCTACCACATCAGCTCTTTCTCCTCTCCGACAATCAAAGTAATACCCTCGTCAGCCGGACCTTTGGCACAGTCAGCGTCGGTTTAATCGAAGGCAGAGTGAAGGCGCGACTGTGGCCTCGCAAGAGAATGGGGACGATGAATCGCGTCACGGATTGATCTCACTTCATCAATCGCCGCATAAGATACACATATTCCAGAGCCGTTCGTTTGGCGCGCTCATTCTGATTCGCGGCAGCGGAGTGGCCTCCATCGATGTTCTCGTAGTAGAGAAACGGCTTACCCGATTCCTCGAAGAGCTTCGCCATCTTGCGGGCGTGAGCAGGATGAACCCGGTCGTCCTTGGTGGAGGTAACGAAAAACGGAACGGGATATTCCTTCCCCTCGTCGAAATTATGATAGGGCGAGATCGTTTCAAGGAACGCCCGCTCTTCAGACACTTCCGGCGAACCGTATTCATCGACCCAGGAAGCGCCTGCGAGAAGAGTATGATAGCGAAGCATATCCAGGAGTGGAACCTGAACGACGACTGCATTCCAGAGATCCGGGCGCTGGTTCAGCATCACCCCCATGAGGAGGCCACCATTTGACCCACCCATAATACCGAGATGATGTGGCGATGTCAGTTTCGACTCGACTACTGACTCTCCGACGGCAATGAAGTCGTCGTAAACCCGCTGGCGATTGGTTTTCAATCCGGCCTGGTGCCAGGTTGGACCAAACTCACCTCCGCCCCGAATATTCGCGAGAACGTAGGCGCCTCCCCTTTCGAGCCATAGTTTTCCGGTCGTGCTCCGGTATCCGGGACGCATCGAAATTTGAAATCCTCCATAGCTATAGAGCAAAGTAGGAGTCTTGCCGTCAAATTCGACATCCTCGCGATGAACTACGAAATAGGGAATCCTTGTCCCGTCTTTTGACTTCGTGAACTGCTGTTTCACAACGAGGCCGTCAGCATCAAACTTCGGCGGCAAGCTCTTAAGTGTTTTTATCTCCCCCGTTGAGCTGTCGTATTCGAGCAGCGAGTCGGGTGTTAGAAAGTCTTCGTAGTTGAGAAACACGCTTTGTTCATCCTCATCAGCGAATGCCACCCCAGGCTGGCCTTCTCCCGGCAACTCCACCGGCTCGGAGGTCCACCCATCCTTGCCCGGCTCGATTTTTAGAATCTTTCCGACCACGTTTTCACTGATGGCCAGCAAGGCTGCGCCTTTCGCAATCGCTACGTAATTTACCGCCTGCGTTTCATTCGGACGAAAGACGAGATCCACAGGTGGGAGTTCTCTCGCATCAAGAAAGGCCTGCAGCTCGAAAGAGATCAGATCTCCATTTTGAAATGAACCCTGCCCTTCCGGAGCCCAATCCTCTTTCAGGGCAACGAGCAGATTGCCTTTGTAGAGTCCTTCGATTTCCGATTTGGGAGGAATTGGATACTTCACGGGGGCCGAACCATCTCCCGGCAGCCACCAATAGGTGGAGGTAAAAAAGGTGTCCGACTCGATTGCGTTGGCGAGGATTGTTCCATCTTCCAATTCAATCGTGAAAGGCCAGGCTGCAACATCAGTCTGGTCGACCTCTATCACTGTTTCCGCCTCCTCAAGTGGAGTGCCACGTTTCCATTTCTTCAAGATGCGGGCATAACCTGAATCCGTCAGTGAACCTTCTCCCCAGTCGGTTCCAATCAAAATGGTATTCGGCCCCAGCCAGACAGCACTTTGCTTAGCCTCAGGCGTGATATATCCATCATCAACGAAGGTTTTACTCTCGAGATTAAACTCCCGCCTGACGACGGCATCTTTTCCTCCATCCGAGAGAGAAACGAGCGTGTAATACTTGTCTACCTTCTTGTCGTGGAAGGTATAGGAACCCTTGAAGACCCAGTTCTTGTCTTCTTCCTCAGCCAGAACATCAAAGTCGACGATGGTTTCCCAATCCGGATCATCCGTCGCGTAGCTTTCACGAGAGGTCCGCCGCCAGAGGCCACGAACGTTTTTCTCATCCTGCCAGAAATTGTAGACATGCTCACCACGGATCCGGCCATACGGGATGCGTTCCTTCGAGGTCAGAATCTTCTTCGCCTCAGCCTCGAACTCCTCGTAGAGCGGATCCGATTGGAGATCGCTCAATGTCCTCTCGTTTTGCTCACGAACCCAACCGAGCGCTTTTTCGCCCTCAACTTCCTCCATCCAGATCAGTGGATCATTGTCCGTGAAACGAAGATCAGAAGTTTCGGTCTGTGCCATCAGGTTTTGGGAAAAGGCAAGAAGCAGCAGACTCGCGAGAGTC
>Ga0055584_100001361_pt1 | contig 24099 bp, 20 predicted proteins | sample OSDHelmetaG_FD_58716 | JGI IMG/M metagenome (GOLD analysis project Ga0055584, IMG submission 58716) | Pelagic marine sediment microbial communities from the LTER site Helgoland, North Sea, for post-phytoplankton bloom and carbon turnover... | ecosystem: Environmental > Aquatic > Marine >...
CGAACGAGTATCTGCCAACATGCGTTGAATCTGCTGTTTGAGAACCGCTTGATTACGAAGCTGTCCAGACTCAGCAATTAACAGCAACTCATCGTCTGGTACTGAGCTCCATAGAAACAATGCCAGACGGGTAGCCAGTTCCAGATCAGATACGGCAAAGACCTCATCTGATTTTACATTTTTGGGCGCCTGCTCAGTCACGAACAGGAATTTCGGTCCCGCAAGGATTCGTTCCATGGCGAGACCTATACCCTCATCAAACCCGCCGTTCCGTCTACCTTGTTGATAAAACTCCATAAGACCATCCAGCTCGGTATCCGTTAGTGTACGACGGTAAGCCAGCCTACCCAGATTAGAAATAATTTCTTCAGCGCATTTAGTGTCCCTGTCATTTCGAGGCTCACAAACGTATATTTTTTTACGGGTGACAGATTCTTTTGAAACTGTGGCGTTATAAGGGCCACCTATCCTGACTGCACCGATTCCAGGGACGCCGGCCTTGAGCTGGGCATAATCAATAATGGACATCCGACTGTATGAAGGCTCTTCGGGCAAGGCCAGTTTTTTCAGAAAGGCAACGGAGATTTTTCTCGTGCCTGCCTTGGCATTAAATCGCACCTCCAGTGATTGATCGCTGTTACGTTCATATTGTTCCTGATCCGGATGTCCCTGCGCGCTGGAAGAATACATCCCGGAGGAATTTCCAAATTTTTCTCCACCAACCGTTAATCTGGCAATCTGTTTATCATCCAGACGCACATCAATATCGTGAGGAATATGAACCAAACCACGTATGTAGTCTCTGGAGTTTTTCTGTAACCGGATCTGTAGGATATATTCCCCGTCCATTGGGAAGTGATGCTGTATGACCATTCCACCGCGTGATCCAAAGGGCAGGTCTTCACTTACCCAGTCTTCCTGCATTAAATACCTGGGGGTGTTGTAGGTAAAAAATTCTGCTGGCATATCGGGATGGCCCAGGGCCTGGTAACGAATCTTACGTGCAGCAGTAATATACTGTTCCGTCAACGCTGGGGATAAAGTCAATACCGCACCCACATTATCAAATCCAAACATGGTGTCATCGGCAGGCAAGATAGTACTGTCATTAATCTCAACCGCCAGAAGATCACGAATGGCATTGAAGTACTCGGTACGATTCAAACGTCGGATAGCTGCGACACCAGGCCGAGGATTATTTGCAGCATGGCTATCAAGACTGTTGGTGAGGTAGTTGGCAAAGGCATCATAGGTATCTATGTCCGGCCTGGGCATACCTGATGGCGGCATGGTCCTGACCTTGATCTTACGCAAAACCTTTTCCCAGGTTTCCGCATGCTCTCCCATATTATTGAGATCTGCGTGCTGTAGAGAAAAGCCTGCAGTACGCAAAGCATCATTATGGCAGGTAACACAATACTGATTTACTACCTCGGAAAACCGGGTAGCGTCATTACTGGAGTTGTCCTGAGCCTGACAAAACATACTAAAAAACAAAAGAATGGTCATTGACCAGGCTAATTTAATTCTAATCATAAAAAACTATCCCCACCTGCAAGACCCATCTAGAGTCTCAAGAATTATGAAAAACTGGATGGTTCAAAGTATAAGATCTATTACCTACACCAGCAAATACATATAAAAACAATATATTGGAAGTAAAACTACCGGTTATTTGTGCCTTTATTTTCCAGTAAGCCTCAAATAAATTGAATTTATGTAATGTCGTGTAAGTATGAGCATAAAACCTGGAAAGTTATTTTTTGTAATCTGCTCATTAAATGGTCCGTTTGGCGTGTTATATACGTATATCAAATACCTGAAAAAATCCACCGGATTATCCATTGTCATTGCAGCTGCTATTCGCCGAGATTCTTCAAAGTCAGCTAAATAATTTTTAATCGTGAAACGGTAAATTATAAGTTTTGCTAAGTATTCCGAACCATGTAAATAAGTACATCTCAAAATCTCATCCGGCAAATTAATATCATAAATTTCACGCGCTAATCTTAGTGTTAGAAAAAATTTTTTCCTGTAGTTTAAATTAGCCACCGCTTCTTGAATTAACGCCCAGTTTAAATTTTTATATTTAGTAATAATTGCTGCAATATCACTTATCCTACTTAATGTTCTCCAGTTTTCCTTTAAACCGTGTATAACTGCTACTAGCAGTGTATCTTCTGGAGAAAGCGTTTTTATTGTTTCGTCTTCCAACTTAATTTCAATTGCCCGTTCCCATACCGGGGCTGTTTCCAGATAGCAAAACCACCTTGTTTTACTTTTATCATGTGTATTACTCAAATGACGATCAAATTTACTCCCATTCATTGCCTCATTCATATTTGTCTGCTGATACTGAGGTGTCAATCCATAGTGCAAATCGACACTGGCACGTTTGTCAGTTCTACCTAATTGGGCTTGTACAGTTGATACTTCTGCATGACCAAAATATGTACTTATAAAACCATTTCGTATAAGTATATCCCTGGCTTTTAGAAAATCTTCTGGTCTCACAAGTAAATCTATATCCCCTTGACAACGGTAAGTGCTGGAATCATAAACTAGATAAGAGAAAACTAGACCTTTAAAAATAATTACGGGAATATCTTCTGAACTTAATAATTGGTTTACATCAAATAATAGGTTAAGGGCATCTTTATTGCTCGATACATGAACGCTTACTTCATCAGAGATCTGTGTATAAACTTCTTCATCAATTTCACTTTGAAAATTATTTTTTAGCGTATTACACAAAAGATGAATAATTTTATTTCGAATTGCCAGATCCTTAATAAAATTCCAATCCAAATTCTCTCCTAACAATTCCTTAATTTTTCTCTTACTGGCAGAATCTATAGTATTTCTACTGCTCAATAAAATTAATTCTCCAGCCGGTGATATTTTTTTAACTTTGAAGTTATCCATAATTTGAACTGATATTAATAATTACACTAATTTACAGTTTAATGCTTGTCCGTAGCCTTGGTGATCGAGTCCTGTATAAATGGCAGAATACTGTCTGGAATAATGCCTATATATACAGGCTTGCTTTTTGGACTTACAAAAGATTCTTTTCTAATTTGAGAATACTGTAATTCATACTCTTTAAGTAAATTAATTACATATTTATCTCTACTGCTTGTCGTAATTCCTCCATGATACTGATGAAATGTCCCTTCACCCAGCAATATGACATGAGTTACATCAGGATACTCACAAGCTCTCTTATAAAAATCTAAATTACAATATCCACCACCAGGCAAATCAAAACAGATGTCATAACCGCCAATCTCATAGTAAAGGGATTTATCAAGAAATATTGCGTTACTTTCTGATACAGATTGAAAAAAACCAGGTTTCGATGATCCTGCAAAAGATGAAATAGAAAATAAATTATAGCCGTTATTCTTCCAGTCTATTTCTTCCAATAATTTATCTTCATGCTGTTTCGTATATCCCTTTGGGACTGAAATAAATTGTTGCTCATGTCCCAAATGCCAACTTAATGTTGAAATAAATGGATTGTTAATTGTCTGCAAAGCATATAACGCCCAATTAAGAATCATTGGACTCATAATGCGAGCACCATCAATTAATATACCAATGTATTCACCTTTGGCTTTTTCAACACCATAATTTATGGCACCTACTGGTGATTGAGAACCTGAGTTATAAAAATAATATGAAATATTTGACCCGATATTTTCTATTTCATTTTTTTCCAGAGGTTCAGTGGAATCATTATCTATAACGATTATCTCATAATCTTCAAGACGTATTCTTTTTTGAAATTTTTTCGACAATGAATAAATTGTTCTCGGCGCTTCACGTCTCATATTAAAGCAAATAACAATAATAGATAAATAATTTCTCTCCATCATGAATTAGATTAATTTTATATTAATATTTTAGTTAAAAATTATATTCAATTGTTATCCCAATAACATGATTTTTGAAGTTATCAGGAACAGTAAGCAAAAAAATTGAATCGCTAATGACAGAATCTACCAAACCCTGATAGTGGAAGTCGTTTATATTCTCTGCTTCATATTTGTATAAAAAATTCAGGCTGGTTTTTTCATTAACTGACCAGTTAATTTCCGCTTCCAGTTGATGATTACTATAAACCTGATCCGGGAATCCACTTCCGACTTCCTGCTCAGTAAAAGTATTATTGAATGCAGCTGTTGAGTTATAATCATAATGAAACCTGGATCTTGATTTAGCATACGTATAGCTAGCATTAAACGTAATGCTGTTAATTGCATAGTTAAATCCTGCCCCGAAATTATTATTTGTTTCTTTTGTACTTTCGTGCCAAGCGCGATCAAGGGGAAATCTAGGGCCTCCTGCCTCAGAAACCGCAGAAACTGCCCCAGCATCGTTTATATTGCTAAATGATCGCTTGGCCGATTGAAAAGAATAAAAGGCGTAGATGCTTTTATTCAACCCAAGATAAAAATTCAGATCCACATTGGCAGAAAAAGAATTCTTGTCTTTCAGACCGTACTCAGCATCAAAGTCTTCATTTGAATATTTCCCAGTCAAGGTAAGATCAATATTATCAGCAATAATGGAAATAAATTTACCTGTAATTGCATGTCTGTCCCTGCTTGCAAGGTCATACTTTCTTAAATTTGCCAAGGTATGCGGGTCATTCCCTTCTGTGAATCGCGGTATATGGTCCGGTAATGAAGAAGTATAAAATTGTTCATAGGGGTTAAAGTTATAATTATCACTGTCCCTGCTACTAAATTCATATGCCGTTCTAAGTGTGCCAAATTGTCGGCTACGATAAACCAACTTAATGTCAATCCTGTCTTCAACCAATTTATCAACTTCCCTGTGGCTAAAATCCTGCTGTTCCCTGGTATAATCCAGGTCCATTTTTAATTTTCCTGTAAATCTATAATCCACACCAGTCGCTATGAGAAAAATATCCTTCTCAAACGGAATGTTTTTAAAACGCACCCGACTGCCTCGCCGCAAAGGATTATAGATTCCTGAAAGTGAAGCTGCCAAAGCATCCAGACCACCGTCCATAACAAGATAACCATACTGTCCAGTAAAGGGGTTTAATGCCGTGTAGTCAGTTCTGTTGTCCTTGTCGTGAATTTTTAATTCAGCGTTTAATCTTAGTTTGTTTACAGGATTCAGAATCATCCTGGAATGAACCATGAGGTCTCGTACTTCAGCACCAGCTCTCTCACTTGAAAGTGCTGCCACGGAATTCCACTGGTCAAGATCAATTGTGTCGGGGCCACTGTTTATGATACCTGTGCTCACAGTTGGTGGGACAAGAAGATCATTCTGACGGGATATGGAATACGACGAAACCAGTGTAAACCTGCTATTCCAGAATGGGAATAATGTCGCAAAGTCAATGCGAAAATGATGATATTCATTATCTGGCGCAAGCGCATAGCGTCCTCGACTAGGGGCGAATGCTGGAAACGGGGTAAGCCCAGGATTTTCCCATGTCAATGCACTGTAGCTGTTTTCAAAAAACGAGCCTGAATATGAAAAATTCAGTTGCCTGTGTGTATTACTGTAAGAAAATCCCAGATTAATATCATAAGTTGTATAATCAACAGGCTCGATAACTTCCGTCACCTGCCCCGAACCCGGGTATGTAAATCCACCACCAAAGGGTCTGCCGCCCTCTCTCCATTCTACTGAACCTTTTGCATGGAAATTCAATGTAGGCAGGTAGTCAATATCAAAATTTACGCTGAGTTTGTCTCTATCCAGTTTTATTTCAGAGCCCTGGATAAGTTGAAAAGCAGTAATCACTTCAGCTGCAGTGCTATTTCCCGGGGTCAGGCCACCTGGCAATGTCAGGACATTCCTACCAACACCCTCCCAAAGGACTTTTGCGTCATTTGAAAAAACATGGGGGACAGAGTCAAATGCGACTGACAGATTATATTTGCCATATTTACCCGAAGAAAAATTCAGGTACTGATCATTCCTGCCAATACTACCTCCACTTAATTTCATGTATTGCGCTGTTTGAGAATTTTCAATCACTCCTGAAAATTGTCGAAGTAAAAATCCATCATTCCAGTCACCATATTCTGCGAACAGGGAAGAATTCTCTTCTCCAGCAACTAGCAAATAGCCGGCATCCATAGAGAGTGAGTAAGACCAATCACCATTAGCAATAGGTTTTAGTGGTGCAGGTTGTAAAACATCAGGATAGAGAAATCCACTAGGAGATCTTAACCTGTCCTGGAATCTGTTAAAGTCTTCTTTGGAAATAGCAAAACCTTCAGATATTGCTTTAGAATTCAGCTGGTTTGTATTTTGTGAAATTTCAGCTGCTCGTACGTTTTCAGCCAAAAATACAACGGTCATAATAAACCCTATAGAGCAAACCTGTTTCAGTGAACTTATTTTCATCGCTTTAGTAACAATATTATAAAATGACTATCTTTGAAATTTAGCTCCGCCAGGATGATTTGAACCATGTATCTGGGAGTGGCAATTCTGACAGCTTCTTCCTATTAATCGTGCATCTGGACGGCTGCCCGTTGCAAGATTCCCACGCGTAAAAAGATCATTCATATGCCCAATAGAGGTATGACATTGCTGACATAACATTGGTCGGGCCGTAAGCAATAATTTTTCATGGTTTGAACCATGGGGTTCATGACAATTAACACAACTGTCCGTCACAGGAGCATGTTCGAACAGAAATGGTCCGCGTTTTTCTGCATGGCATTGAAAACAGGTCTGATTGACAGTATCGGCAATCAAGAGACTGTCTGAAATACTACCATGTGGATTATGACAATTAGTGCAGGATATTTTTCCCTCATTTAGTGGCATATGCGACCGACGGTTAAACTGGCTGCGTTGCTCTTTATGGCAAGTAAAACATGTTTCATTAACATTATTTTTTGACAATAAATTCACTGTGGAATAATTGGCCATAGGATTGTGACAATCTGCGCAGGCGATGTCGTTACTTTCATGGACAGAACTCATCCAGTGCATACGATCACCACCAGTATGACACTGCAGACAGGCCTGGTTCTGGACTCCAACGGAGCTATTTGAATTTGATGTAAATCGGATAATACTCTCGGACACAGTGGGGTCAGCCAAATGTTGAGAACCTGGGCCATGACAAGACTCACAACCTCGAGCTTCAATTTCATTCCTTGGATTATTAAGGAATATTTTTGCATGAAGCGTGTGCGACCAGTGATTGGAGAGATCATTATGGCAAGTGGAACAGACTTGCGTTCCAATATAATTTTTTTCCTGTGCATGGAGCATATTCGAAAATGTTATAGTTATAACAAATATCATCAACAAGAAAATCTCTGATGTTTGGATAATTTTTTTCATTTTTTAATTATATTTACAGGAAAAATATTCAATTCTCACATTTAAATTTAATTATAGCTACAAACTAAACTAATTAAGACAATTTTGGTTGTGGTTCTATTAGAACAAGAACGATTTTGATTTTCATTATGTTAGTACATAAGTGATTTGTATGTTTCCAGTAACTTGTTCGTTGTCCAGCTAGAGTCATATTCTCTAACCCAGTTGTAAGCAGCCTCCCCCAATTCTTTTCTTTTTTGATTATTTTTAAGCAGAAAAATTATTTTTTCAGCAAGATCTTGACTATTACCTATCTCTGCCGCAAGGGCCCGCTTATCTGTCCAATCGGCAACATATCCTACTTCAGTTCCAACTGTCGGCACACGACAGGCCGCAGCTTCCAACATTGAAATTGGCCCGGTTTCATTCAAGGATGATACTAAATAGATATTTGCATTTTGAAAAAATATACGCACCTCATTATTCGGAAGATAACCATGAAAAGTAACATGATTTTCCATGTCCAATTCATCTGTTAAATTTTGCAACTCCCCATTCAGTGTATCTTCCCCAACTATATCCAGGTGTACAGCTGGTATACGATCTACCACCCTCCTGAATGCCTTTAATAAAGTCGCCTGGTCCTTAATTCGATTGATACTGGCCACATGTAACAGTTTCCACGGGGGCTGTGCAGGAGATTTGTTGGGTTTAAAACATGAACCGTGTACACCGAATGGTATATATTCGGCCGACACACCAAACTCACTGGCATGGACTTCCATGTGATGGCTGGCAACAGTAAACGAAGTTGCCTGCTTCAAAGTATCATTCAATATCATTTTCTGGTTAGTATGGAATTGACCGCCATATTTTATCTCAGGAAATGCAACGAATTCTGCTCCCATCAGGCTCACAACTGACGGTATTTTCATTGACAATGCAATCTTTGATGCAAGCCAACCGGCATGAAATCCCCAAAACCCATGGAGTATATCCGGCGTCCCTTCCGAGCTTACTATATCCAGAGTTTTCTCATACATTTCCTTGAGGGCACTTTGCGGATCCTGAAAATTATTCCAGTCCTGCCTGATCTTTCCAGGTGAAATAATCCTGGCTCCACACAATGTGTATTCGCAAGCTTGTTCATACTGATAAAGGCTTATAACAGTAACCTTATGTTTAACTGTCAACTTCTCAAGCATCCATAATATATGCGGTATTACCTTGTATTGACCACTCCTGTCCACGCCTCCAGGTGAGATAAATACTATATTCAATGATTTATTCAATTTATATGATTCCGATACATTTAATTATTATAAAATTAATTAATTAATAAATGATTGATAGATACCAGTTTCATTATAATTTTCTGTTATTTGATATATCAATATACATAATAAGAACTGCTAATTAAATTTAATTCAAAACTACAAGATATTAATTCACGTATCAAAAAGTAGCATTGTCAACATTTAAACGGTTTTCCTTTACCCAGTGATCCAGGCACGGTCTAGATACGAAAAGTAATGTAAAATTCTGGATCCGAATCATGCGATTTATTTGAATTAGCGGAAAATCCTTTTTTTTCTAACGGTCACACCCTAGTGGCACAATATTATTGACAAAATTACTGGTCGGACATTCAATACTCACTACATTATCCAAAGAAAGAATATTTGAATGGACATCCCGAAAAATCATATTCGAGAATACTTCAATTATCGATATAAGAGGGAACATTTTATTCGTCATATCAAAATCATGAGACATATGAAATTGAATTACCCCCCAGACGAGATTTTCCGACCTGTCAAAAGAACTTCAACTTATTTCGGACGTTCTGTCAGGTCATGCCGGTGAATTCGGATATGTTATGTAAATGACAATCTATTCTCTGTAGGAAAGAGAACAAACACAAGATTTGCAAATTGCATCGGTTTTTACATCCAGGTTTTTTCGCCAATCCTTTGCTGAAGAGGAATTTAAAATATCAGTAATTGTGCCATCATTGATGTTCTCATCATAAGGTTTATGAAAAAAACAGGGTCTGATACGGCCATCAGTTTCAATCACGCTTGATACCCATGGCGCATTACAATCTACTTCCGGGAACTCTTTCCCCTCAGCCAAAGCACGATAATAATCTAGAAGTTTCTTTTGCAGTTTATCCCTGCTTTCAACGATAAAGCCAGATTCAAAATCTACTTTATTATTAATATATAATTGCTCGAGGATATCATCCAATTCTGCTATTTCTTCTGCAGAAAGTGAAATTCCGTTCTCGTTCCAATCGCTGGTCCTACCAAAGTTATCCTGTTGAATATCTGCAGCAAGAAAACTGATACTGTCCATTCCTGCTTCCTTGGCTGCCGCTACCGTTGAAACTATATGTTGAAAATTTTGCTTGTGGACAGTACAACGTCCTCCAATACCAATATTCTTTCTGAAATTTCGTACCGTTTCTATTCCTCTTGTAATCTTCCCAAATGCGCCAGGAATATTTCTAATTGAATTATGAACATCTTCAGGTCCATCCAGGCTTACGTAAATTTGTTTGATGCATTCACTTATCCAGCTGGCATGATGTTTTAGTAATAGACCCGTTGTGATTAAGGTAATCTTAAAATTCTTTGAATATAACAACCTGCAAATTTTTTCGATTTCCTTATGCATCAGTGGCTCACCACCACTCAAGACTATCTCCCTGGTTCTCAATGATTTCATTTGTCGAGATATATTTTCAATCGTTTGCAAGGGTAATGAGGCCTTGCTTGTATCTTTCCATATATCGCACATAGCACAACGACAATTACAGTCGGTCTTAAGCATTAAAACCACAACAGGCAGTCGTTCTATTGCTTGTTCAGATGTAAACATATTGCTCAAAATTCAGTTAACTCCGTTTCGCAATTAACACTGCAAAAGTTGATGGTTCTCTTGTACGTTTGATAGTGGCCTTTAACGGACGAATTGCCCATCCCAATCCATACCATGGCCTGATTACATTCCAGGTTATCCCCAAACTGTTCCCAAGATCTTTAATCATATCCCAGGTCAGAAATTCGATACTATTAATACTATCTGATCTAAATCCATACTTTTTTTCAAAAAAATCATGGCGCTGAGATTTCATCTGAATTCCACTCCCTGGTTTCCTGTAAATGGGTGAATCAATGATTACTAATTTACCATCATTGGCAAGTACGCGTAGCGCTTCTCTCAATGTATTATAATAATCCGTACTGTAATGTAAGCTGGCATTGAATATAACAACATCAGCTTGGTCATCTGCCAGAGGTAAATTATCAAACTCGGCCTGTATGACTGGCCATCTTCTATCATAATTTTTACCTGCGCTTAGTCCATCCATATCGTCCATATTGATATCAATGGCCAGCGGGTGATGTCCCATCTCTGCCAAGCGATTACATAACCACCCAACTCCGGCACCCTGGTCAATTATTTTCTTACCCTTTTGAGATTTCAGACAAAGGGCTGATAATAATGCCCTGAAACTTTTATTCCTGATTTTCCATTGCCAGGCGAGAGGATCGGATGCTGAAGGTTCAGGCAATCTCTGGTAATAGTCATTACCATGGTCTCCTCTTCCTTCTGCAATCCGTATCCGGGTATATTCATCCAGAAACATTTCATATTTGGCAAGTCTGTCAGTACTAATGAGTTGATAAATTCCTTCAATGGACTGAAATGAATCCGAACAATTTCTGCATACAATTTTATTTCCAGGCCATGACAACAAACCAATATCAGACTTGCAAACAGGGCACATGCCATGCCAATTCCCAGTACTTCTCACTTCTTTAAAAATGTCACTATGAAGTGGTCACTGAAGCATGAGACAGCGAAACAGGATTCGATCTTCTTTTCTAATCTATTCAGCAACTGAAAAAAATCAGGGTATCTTGAAACTAATGACCCAGCGTAACTGGGAGGAAGAAGAAAACCCAGACCTCTGGAATCAGCAGCACGGAAATTATCAGAGAATGATTTAATAACTGAACCGGGAGTATAATATTTTATGTACCGTCCTCTCCACATACAGCTACCTGAAATCCGCTCTATTACCCTGCTAAAATTTCCCTTTAATCCCAGGTAGAACCATTCCCACGGAACAAACCGCCCCATAATACACAAGTAAAGCCGTCCGCCAACTCGAACATATTTTGAGAGTTCGCCTGCCAGTAATGTCAAATCCCTGGAACAGTTAAGACCACCAAAGTTTGACACTACGCCATCAAATTGCTCGTCAGGATCAAGACATGCATCAAGTTCATCAAAATCAATTTGTTTGAATATCACCCTATTTTCCAGTCCACCATCCTTAATTTTGATCCTCGCATATTTAATCATTTCAGCAGAACTATCCGTTGCAATCACCTTAATACCGCGGCTTGCAAGATATAATACATCTTCACCAGTTCCACAATTCAGAACCAGAACGATGTCTTCAGGGAGAAAAATCTCGTCCAAGAGTTCGTGGGTACGTTGCCGCAACATCTTACCAATATTCGTATTGGTGAAAATTGAATCGTAATTACGGGCAAGCTGGTCAAATGCCTGTTTTGTTGATGGCATGCTTTCGTTCATAATTTATCAAAAACTGTCTGGCCTCATCGGCACACTGTGTGTAATTTTTAAAATCATCGTTCATTGTATTGTTGATGCGATATGCTTCTACAGAATTGAATAACAGTTTATCTGCTGCCTTGTAATACTCTGGATCACGCTGCGTGGACAATTTGTAGTCCCTATCAGTGCTGGAATCCCAGTCACCTGTCATTGATATACTGTCGGCATATTCATCAAAAAATGGAGTATTTTTTATAGGGTAAGCCACAGTTGTAAAAAAAACATCCGGATTTGAAAGTTTCACATGCTCCACCGTCATTTCGATATCATCAAGCGTTTCATCTCCGTACCCCCACATTAGAAACATGCCAACCTTGATTCCTCTTTCCTTTACCTCGCGTGTTGCCCATTGAACCTGTTCTACGGTGACATCCCGCTTCATTGCATCGAGGATTCTCTGGCTACCACTTTCAGACCCTATCCAGATGCGTTCACAACCCATCTCGGCCAATGTATCCAGAGCAGCAGGATTCATCAGCCTGTCTGCCCGGGAAATGGTTTCGAAGGGAATTTTGATATTTCTCTTTTTTAATTCTTTCTCATAATCAAACAACCATGGGTGACTGATAGTAAATACATCATCGGCATACCATATTTTGTCAGGATCGAATTTGCCAATTATATATTCCAGTTCATCTGCACATTCAGCAGGCTTTCGTCTTCTATGGCTATATCCAAATACCGCATGCGAGCACCATGTACACCTGTAAGGGCAACCTCTAGCTGTGATCATACTAATACTTCCTGCACCATGATGCTCCCGCCAAACATTTAAGTAGCGATTAACATCAACTGCTTCCCTGTCGGGCCAGGGATAACTACTAATATCCCGTGTTGCCTGACGGGGCTGTGTTTTAATCACCTTCCCGGATTCATCCTTGAATACGATACCGGAAATAGAACTTAATCTATTTACACCTTTCTCGCGTATTGCAGGAATCAGTTCTGAGAGTGCTTGTTCACCCTCTCCAATGACAACAATATCCGCGCCATTATTAAGATAATTTTCAGGATAGTTTGCAGACTCAGGTCCACCAAGAACAACACTGAAATTATTTTGTTTCGCGAATTGTATGATACGAATTATGTTATGACGCGTTATTAAATTGGTATAAATACCGAGAATTCCTCCCGGATTTTCTGAAAGATATTTCTTCAGGATACCAATGTCTAAAAAAGTTGAGTCAATCAGCTCCACTTTGAAACCATTTTGCTTAAGGTAGGAAGAGATATACATCAAACCCAGGGGAGCATAGGGTTTCATAATCTGTTTCTCTTTTTCGTCATCACATAGAAAATATCCATGCGTGAGGATCAGGTCTATCATGAACTAATTAGGGTAAGGAGAAGTTGGGGCATTTGTCATATACTGATCTGCAGTTATTACAAGTTCTTCCCATTCTTTATCAAGCGCGGAGATATCATCTAAATTTTCATCGTAATTTAACCTGGCATCCAGGTCTCTATGCAAAAAATCTCCCAGTTTCCGATAATAGTCGGATGTAAATGTCCCGTTAAACATTATCTCCAGATCATTACTTTCCGCCCAGTGTGATTTTTCTGAAATCTGGTCATTCACCTGCTCGTGAAATTCTGTCCCTGGCAAAGGATAACTAACGCTTACTCCGATATTGTCTGGCAGTAAAGTTCTGACCAGACTTATGGTCGCTTCGATATCTTCAATTGTTTCCCCCGGATAACCAAACTGGATAAAAAAGCAGGCCCGGATATCGTTTTTACCAAGTAATTCTCGAGCTCTTTGTATCTGAGCAACTGTTATACCTTTTTTCATTGCATCAAGGACCTTTTGACTACCACTTTCGGCACCAATCCACACTTCTTTACAACCAGATTGAGCCAGACCGATCACGACTTCTTCCTGCATCAAATCTGCCCGTGACTGGATCATAAATGGAATTTCAGCACCCCTGGTCGTCACCTCATATGCAAATTTTTCTACCCATCCGGGCTTTAGTCCAAATATATCATCCATAAACCAAATATGATCCGGGGAAAATTCCTGTTTTACAATTGCCATTTCCTCGGCCACATTTTCAGGAGACCTGACTGCATAGGATTTACCCCAGATTGGTTTTGCGCACCAAGTACACGAATAAGGACAGCCTCTGGTAGTTACCATATTCATACTAAAATAACCGTGGGTATTATTCCATGCCATCCGGTAAGAATCAATATCGAGAAGATCCCTGGCCGGGAACGGTATATGCCCTATCTTCCTCATTATCAAACGCGGACCTGTTTTAATGACCTTGTTTTTATCTTCAGCATCAAGATAAGCGACGCCTTGTATTGAATCTAAATTTGCAGAATCGTTAGATAATAATGACTGGACTAACTCTGATACAGTTATATCCGCTTCACCCAGCATAATATAGTCCACACCCTTGGATAAATACGCATGTGGATCATCACTTGCATCGGAACTACTTATGATCACAGGGACAGACAGTCTTTTTGCCTCGGCAACCATTTTTATGGTCGCTTCTCTTACATGGTTGAGGCACATTTTGCTCAGAAAATTAAAACTGTCCTCATAAATAACAATTATCCTGGGATTGTGTTTCTCCAGATACGTTCTGAATTGTTCCTCCTTATCCTGAAGGGTGGCATCGAATAATTCCACATTATAATCAAGTCCGCGCAATATACTTGCCGCATACAATGTTGCTAATGGCGCATATGGACGAAACTTTTCATCACGCTGTTTCGTATCATTCGAAATATAAAAGGCATGTGCCAGTAAAACATCAACCACTTGTAATCTCCATTTTATCGGTTATCCGTATTACACAGATTAAATTAATTATCTAATTCCAACATCATATCCGGAATATCCGCCAGATTCTTGCCTGCCGTCAGGAGATATAAATTACAACACAAAAGTTTATCCATAGATTCTTTTAAATTCTCAAACTCTAGATTAAAACCAGGCTCCAGTGATGACATGATGAAATTACTCACATATTCTCTAGAAACAGGTTTGATATAACTTTTATTATTGAGATGGTTTGGTTCTATCACACAGATATACATATTATCTACTGCAAATACCGGTTCCGGATTGCTGAACTCGGATATTGGTATCTGAATTTTCACCTTGCCATTTGGACGTTTAATGGGAATGCGGCCCTCCAATTCTGGAAAAAGGTTTATAGCATCGGGCAGGAGATGAATTCTTGTTGAATTACCCCAAACCTTGAAATCGTCTCCCATTCCCATATAAATTACGTCTTCAGCAAGCAAACCGAAGCCACTTTTCAGGAACGTATAAGCCAGACTTGATTTTCCTGCTCCGCTATTACCAATAAACGCAATTGAAATGTCTCCATTAGTAACGGCAGAAGCATGAATCGGTACCCGCCGACCATAGGTAACAAGGAATAATGACAGTGCCTCAACAACAAACCAGTTAAATGCTGCAACATTTTCAAGTAAATCATTAGTCACATATGCAATTGCTTTTCCGGAATTCCTGAGGGCCAGCAAAAGATTATCGCCGCAACTTGCTAGATATATACCATCCCGGTACCTATGGGTAAATTTATACTCATCAGGCGGTGGCCCTGAATCTGTTTCCTGCAAAATAATATCTACAGTCAATTCTGGAAAGTTTTCTTTCTTATCCATTTTACAGTTCTGCCAGTGACCAAGTGCAACACCTGCATTTTTCATAACCTGCACATTATTACTTCGCACCCTGACCGGGACCTCTAGCAGTGGGTATTCAGCTTCGTAACCCAACTCTCCCTGATAACCCAGAATATTTGCTAGTTCTGTTTTTAAAAGCATCTTATCCGTTCCACTATCCATAAATACAAATACGTGATGTTTATACTGGAAATACTAATGTATTTTACTTTTTAGAATTTCTACTGGCATGATATTAAAGACATACCCTTCACCGAACCCATCTATCAGACTAGCTGGAATATATTTAACTGAATTTTGAACCCTAATTTTTCCCCAATTTATTTCTTCCGGCACTTTGCCGTCGAGCATGTTAAATACAGATTCGTCAAAAAACACAATTTTGCCTTTTTTAATCACAAGCAGAATATCTTCAGGCTCAAGTATATACAGGCTATCCCAATAATTGTTCCGGGTACATTTTGCTAAAACAATATCGGAAGAATATCCACTACAAATATTATCCGCCAGAGCCATCCCCCATACATCTGCGGCATTCCTATTCAAGGTATAAAATAATTCTTCATCGCACAGATATTTAAGCTTTCTGGCAATTCTTAAATGTTTCCATATATTCCAGTCTGCTGAAAGTGTTGAATCCGTGCCAAACAATATTGTTGTAGATTTTTTTATTTCGTCGACTGGAGCAGTCTTTCCGTATAGCTGATGATTAGATTCCGGACACCAAACTAATGCCCTGATTTTTTTTGCCTGATTTGTGTCTATCGAAATACCGTGTATTCCGATAATTTTTTTATTAAATAAATTGTAATTCAATACCCTGTCAATCTCCTTTCTCATTGAATCTGTCTTTCCCTCACCAAGGTGTATAGCTATCGGAACGACCCCGTTTGAAAAATTCAATTTTACTGGCAACCACTTTTCATATTTTTCAGAATGAAGAATTTTACATTGTTCATATACATCTATCCCTTCAAAGAACTTGTTTATTTTCCTCCCATGATTAACTACGGTAGTAACCCCACACACTACATTTTTGATCAGGCCGGTCTTGATTTTCATATGGTAAGGAATTTTGTTTGATTTCGTAATAATATCCCTGAATTTCTTATTTTCATGTATATCTTTCGCCCATTCCTCATAATCATCATATTCATGGCTTTTTAGCAAAGGTAAATTATTGAAATCCAGATGATCATGAGAATTGATGATCCCGGGAAAGGCGATCACCTTGTCACAGAAATCCAGAACATAATTAATATTGCTCCCAGACTTACCATTGTAATTATTCAGGACACCGTCCCGGGAAGTGACAGAAACAGAATTTGCCTTGCTACACTTTGGCAACAAAACATTATTAATGACAATTGACATGATTACTGTTCATTCAAAATTTTCAGAATTTATTTTTCCGTTAGCTCAATTAATTTTTCAGGCTGGCTTTATAACGTTGCAGGGTTATACCTAGTCCATCGTTCAAACTGACAAATTTGTAATCCGGCAACATCCCCTGTAATACAGATATGTCAGCCAGAGACTTATAGATATCACCAGGCCTGCCCGGATCATGAGTAATCTCGATATTTATTCCTGTAGTTGATATAAGCTCCTCTGCAACCTCTAATATTGAAGCAGACTTTCCAGAGGCGACATTTATTACTTGGCTCATTTCACTGATACTGGAAGAGATTCTGTATGCAATATTAACCACATCGTCTATGTGTATAAAATCTCTTGTTTGCTTTCCGTCTCCATAAATTTTTAAATCACCACCTGATAATATGTTTCTGATAAACCGATCTATAACGCCCACATAATCCGATTTGCTGTTAGCATGATTCCCGTAAACATTAAACAATCTTAATCCAATAGTTTTTAATCCCTTTAGTTTTCCAAATAACTCTGCCTGCTTCTCGCAGACCAACTTATCCAAACCATAAGGGCTAACCGGATCTGTATCACGGAATTCCGAGTTCTTGATTATGGAATTGCCATATACTGCGGAACTGGACGCAAACACGACAGGGGGGGGGGTCTGCTGCTGGCTGGCAATTTCGAATAATGCGACGGTGCCACCCAGATTTACACTGTGCGCATCTGTCCATTCATGGATTGTCCGCGGTATGGCGGTAACAGCAGCGAAATGAAATATGTATGAGACCTCCCTGATCAGTTTTGCGACAAGGTCAGTGTCCCTTATATCTCCCCTATAAAACTCGACATTCCTGGGAAACTCACATAGTTGCGAATTTGACAGGTCATCTAGTACTATCACTTCCTGATCTTTCCGTGCAAAAAAATTTACCAGGTTGCTTCCGATAAAACCGCAACCTCCTGTAACTAAAATAGGTGGCATCTTATATAACAAAAAACAAAGCAAGCATTGCAATAAATATAAGGGATAATATTATTTTCCTTTATGGCTAATTTCATATCTCAGGCCTTTATCCCGCTGAATGATTATATAATTGTCATTATGAAGTTAATATATAATCATAATTATGAAATACTTAATAGCTATTTCCTCTCCCATAAATATTTATAAATGACTAAAAAACAAACACAAAAAGATAATTCCTTTCCGGAATTACGGGAAAATCTGATAAGACTGGTAAATTATTTTCAGAGACATAACAGATTTATCTTTATCATGGGTCATATGAGATCTGGCTCTACCTTGTTGCTACACATTCTGGCAACCAATCCTGAAATCATTGCAGGTGGTGAACGTAACAAAGTTTACAATACCGTTAATGATCTAAATTCACTAATCTCCGAAATTTGTCTTCAGCAAAACATCTTGATAAGTCACAGAAAAATTTTTCTTGATCAGATTAATCATGAAAAAATGACGCCAAATATTGATATCTTAAATACTCAGAATCTAAAGCGAGTATTTCTATTAAGAAAACCTCTTGCGACAATTTCGAGTATAGTAAATACATTTGAACCCATATATGGTAATTGGCCGGTTGAGAGAGCTGTAAATTACTACATACAACGCATCAAAAATCTGGAATTACTGGCAAAAGAAATATCTTCACCAAATAATTCTATGTTAGTAAAGTATGAAGAATTAACAGATGTGCCAGCAATAATTTTAGACTCCCTCCAGAAATTCCTTGCTTTGAAGAAGCCCCTAACTACTAGGTATAAATTACAGAAATATACTGGATCTCGAGGTGATCCATCCGAACGGATAGTCGCAGGAAAAATACTTCATTCAAATGGTAATACTGATATCAAAATTCCTTTACCCTTACTTAACAGTGCAAATAGTGCATATACTAGCTGTATATCTACTATCCAGGAATATTCTATTACTTTATAAGTATTGTGCATTCAAGCAATGAATCATGAAAACTCATATTTTTTTAAATCGATGTCAGAACAGGATAATTAGTTGGACCGTGCAGCACTAATATCTGTAATAGACCCCATATTGCAGCAGGGATGGCATATCATTAAACTCATACAGTTAGATAAATGATTTTAAACATATATAACCTATTCTAATTACAAATTGAAAATCGCTCTAATAAACCCAGCTTACGATAAAAAATTAAACTCCCTGGAGAATCTGGTAAAACTGTATTTTCATCCGCGGGAGTTAACTAGAGCATTATTGTCTAAATCCATTAATACAACCTGGGTACAGGGTTTCTGCTCTGAAGATGAATATGATATAAGCCCGCTTCAAATGTGCACATTTATCTCAAGCCCGTTTTACGGTGGCATTGAAAACCTGATGTCACAACATATTGACAGGGACTCATTGTCAAGAGTTATTGAGAAATTACAACCGGATGTCGTTCATATTTTTGGATTTTTACCTACTGATATCCTGGCGATTAATGATATCTGTAGTTCAGCATCGGCAATTTTAACTGCTTCATTTCATGGAAGTAATCCTGCAAAAAATAATGAATTTCTCGCATTACAAAAACAGGCGCTATCAAAGCTCTCTCTAATACTTTTTAATTCACCAGAAAGGATCAAAACTTGGAAAGATGCAGGTTTAATTGACTCATCAACATTGATTTCAATTTGTCCGGAAACATCCAGTTTTTTTGAACTAAAAAGCCGTAAGGAGGCACGCATAAAAACTGGTTTAGTTGGCAACCCTGTATGTATAACCACTTGCAGACTTCATCCCGTAAAAGATCCATTAACTTTACTTAACGGTTTTGAAAAAATATTAGCCAAAAAACCGGGGGCGAGACTCTACTGGGTTTACCAAACAGATGAAATGCTCGAAGAAATCACAGACAAACTTAATGAATCATCGGTATTGAACGATGCGGTCTCGTTAAGTGGCCCACTTGACTTTGCTGATATGGAAGATTTTTATAACAGCGCTGACTTTTTCCTGCAGGCAAGCGTGACTGAATATGGAGGGAATTCTCTGTGCGAAGCCATGGCGTGTGGCGTCATACCAGTTGTAACGAATATACCTTCTTTTCAGTACCTAACGGGTAATAATCAGTTTAGAACTCTGTTTGATATCGGTAATTCGAACGAACTTGCACAAAATGTATTAAGTATCCCGCCAGAGAAATACAGTGATTACTCTCAAAATATTCGCACTTATTTTGATAAAAACCTGAGTTTTAATTTAATCGCAACAACCTTGCTAAATACAATTGACACGGTGGTAACAATGAGGTCAGGATGAAGCAATTTATTATTACTGGTTGTTGCAATGATAAAATCGACACCTCGTTTCAAATGATATTCAATATTACGTACTAATATATCTTCCTCATCTCGTACGAGCAGTGTCATAATCAATTTCATTTGTCGATTGTAATTTTTTTCAAAACTAAGCTGATACGGATTATATATCTACAAACACTCATGCCATAACCTGAATATGTCTGAAATTAAAAAATCATCCATTAATGGAAGAATTATTTTTAAATTTATACTGAAGTAGACTGCACAACTAAAACAGTTCTGCTAACGTCTTATATCGGTTCAAATACCCTAATGCCTCCGCAACAGGCTGATATGTAATATTACCCTTGAAGGTATTTAAACCCTTCCCAATACCAGGATCTGTCTTAAAAATATCGACACCATTATCGGTAATTTCGAGTATGTAAGGCAGCGTGGTATTAGTTAGCACAATAGTGGAGGTACGGGGGTAGGCCCCCGGCATATTGGTAACACAATAGTGGAAAATATCATGTAAAACATACACGGGGGCAGAATGGCTGGTGGGTCTTGAGGTTTCGATACAACCACCCTGATCTATACTGACATCCACGATGACCGAGCCTGGTTGCATGGATTTCACCATATCTTCGGTCACAACATGGGGCGCCCTTGCCCCAGCTAGTAATACGGCACCGATAACAAGGTCACTATTGACGATATGTTCCGCAATAGTCTCTGGTGTGGAATCGACAAATTCCAGGCTCGCCGGGTCCGCAAACGACATGGCGTCAAAACTCTCCTGGTCTCGGCAGTACATCAAAACCCGTGCCCCCATACTCTGCAGCACATGGGCAGCATGTTGTCCGACGACACCATTACCTATCACCATGGCCTTACCATAACTCTTCCCCATTACTCGGCCCAGTTGCATGCCTTTCCCACCATTTGATTTTGCCAGGTAATAACCACCGACATTGGCGGCAATATTTCCCGCCACGGCGCTCATGGGGGCAAGCAGCGGCAGATTTCCATTTTCATCCTCTACAGTTTCGTATGCCACAGCTAAAGTCCCGGCATTGAGCAAGGCATCAGTCAGGGACGGATCAACACCGGCAAGGTGCAGGTAGGTAAAGAGAATATTGTCCTTGAGATATTGATATTCAGCTTGCAGGGGTTCTTTTATCTTCAACACCAGTTCCTGATCCCATGCTTTTGCGGTGGAAACAATACCGGCGCCACTGGTCATATAGTCATCATTGGAAAAACCGGAACCCTCACCGGCGTGGTCCTCTATGACGACTTCATGACCACGTGACACCAGTTCACTCACCCCGGAAGGTATAAGTGCTACCCGGTTTTCCTTGTCCTTGATCTCTTTCGGTACACCAATTCTCATGGATAAGTATTAGTTTTTTATTTATTGTCCCTGATGTTTTCCAGGGCCTTGTCTCTTTCTTCTACATATTTATCATAATACGGTAGGAGGCCATATCGCAATTTGGAAGCGCAGTACCTCCCATACACTGGGTCTGATACTGACCGCGGTAGATTGCCGGGGACCAAAAATTTTTCCCTGACGAACACTGATGATTAGATAAAATATCATAACCAAGACGTTTAAAACCGTCTGATGCGCACCCTCTCATAATCAATATGCTTATCGATATGATTACAGTGATTGTCATTTTTATCATTCTTCGTTTACCCACCTATAGAGTTCAAAAGTTTACTAAGGATTAGTTTTAATGTCCTGAATTTTATAAAGTGCCCCTCGCCGTTCTAATGTATTTGTAATCAGCCATATGCTCTGGATCCCAATTGGGCAGTCCGAAATCACGCATACATTAATTGTTATATACCGAATCATAAGCAGGACGCTTGAACTCATTGGAGCTACAACGACACGCCATCAGAAGACCCATCAATACTAAAACCTTAATTACATTTATACCGCTATTATCTTTTTGATGATTTTAAAAATTTCTGAATAACGTTATAGCTATACTCATAGGCCCTGTCATCTTTACTCTCCCTTGGCCCAGCAATATTTAAAACCTTGATGCCGTTACTGCTTACAAATCGATTCAACATGGCTACAGCGTTGGTCATATCCTTTTTTGCTCCATTGATTAATATACGGGGCTTTGATTCGGCAATACAATAATCATACGTCAGCTTTGTACCGCCGGATAATTCATCAAAATAGATAATGACAGTCCCATCACTATCGACCACGTTTTTAAGCGTACGTTCCGGATAACCACCACCTTCGAGTTCCTGCAGGGGGTATTTTTCAGGTATCGGACCGTCCTCGGCAAGCCTTCCCTGTGGACACCAGCCAGCCACGGCAATACCTAAGGCCATTGCCGCATCCAGGGCCCCGCGGTCAACGCCAGTCTGCCCGCCGGACACAACACTAAATGAATATCTATCTTCTTTGTTCATTCTGTTCATAATGACATCAAGATTATACGTTGTATCATGGTTCTATGTGTGGACGCTTTGCATTCTGGAACGAAAAAAGCCGCATCCTGGAACACTACGGGCTGGATGATGCTGCAGAATTTAAAACCAGCTATAACATCACACCTTCCAGCCAAATCCCGGTCATCCGCCAAGGAAAAAGTCGAGAGCTGGCGAATGTACACTGGGGTATGGTCCCACATTGGGCGAGAGACACTAAACTCCAACCCATTAATGCAAGGGCGGAGAGTATCACCCAAAAGCCTTTCTTCCGTAATGCCTTTAAAAAACATCGTTGTTTGATTCCGGTGAACGGTTATTACGAATGGAAAAAACTCGACAGCCACAAACAACCTTATTTCATTAAACTCAAGGATCAGGAACTGTTCTCCTTTGCGGGGATCTGGGACTGCTGGGAGAACCCCAAGGGGTCATTGGAAAGTTGCGCCATCATTACCACCGAATCCAGCGCCATGACGGCGCACATTCATAGTCGTATGCCAGTCATCATTCAACCTCAAAATTATGAGGCATGGTTAACAGATGGTGGAGAAAAATTTTTAATCCCTTACGAAGAAGAAATGGAGTCCTGGCCGGTCAGTACTCAGGTGAATAATCCACGTCATCAAGGTGAAGACCTGATTCACTCTGTTCGTGTTTAGTTATCTTTTTCCTTAAAACAAATCTCAAGAATAACCATAGCGATCTAATACTTCTCCATAGAGCTCATTAAACCTTTTGATCAGCCCAGGAGTAAAGTATTTTTGCCACTGACCATTATTTGGATTGCGTATGTGATTTACAATGGTCTGCTTATTTTTTGCACTCAATCGCTCTGCAAGCTGGCTTCCGATGAATCGCGTGGGTATTGAGAATCCAAAAAATGAAAGAATTTTCCAATACACTCGTGCTTCATTACCAATAATGTCCTCGTATCTAAAAAGCATTACCCGCGGATCATTATCCGGCCACTCCAACATGCTTTGATAGTGGTGATTTCGAAACTCTATCTCTGCATGCAAACCTTCCTCCATGGAAACCTCATTTAAGTATTTGGCTAAAGAATAGTCTGTTGGGAGATTAGCGGGGACAGCCCCTCTTACCTTCTTCCAACCCGGATCATAATCAGTGGGATTTATCTGTTTACACCAGGGCTCGGCAGCTCTTTTATGATAGAAATAAGCTGAAATAATAAGATCTCGAGGGTCGCGTATCACACGTACGACTCGGATATCTTCGAAACGATCCAGATCAATATAGTTACCACTGATAGAACAAATATCAAATTGCTGACATTCATCATAGAAGAGATCAAGC
>Ga0055584_100001362_pt1 | contig 24093 bp, 19 predicted proteins | sample OSDHelmetaG_FD_58716 | JGI IMG/M metagenome (GOLD analysis project Ga0055584, IMG submission 58716) | Pelagic marine sediment microbial communities from the LTER site Helgoland, North Sea, for post-phytoplankton bloom and carbon turnover... | ecosystem: Environmental > Aquatic > Marine >...
GGATTCTCTAAATATAAAAGCAAAAAGGGTTTTATAGCTATCCAACAGGGGAAAAAGTAACGGATGAGCATGGCACTTACTTAAGCCCAATCACGTCGAATATCGCAGTAGTAGTTCAAGATTAAAGTCCTGCAGTTAGCTCAGTTATCGAATATCTGTGGGCCTAACTTATGCTTGTCCCTGAAAAAGTTATTGGTCCCAGCATTAAAATCCAATTGGTTAATCGACGATGAAATCAGCAGGGGGGGCGTGGGCCGACTAGTTTCCAGACTATCAATTGGCAGCAGAAACATTCGGTCCCGGCGTGTGGCTAGTTAATCCTGGTGGTACATTTCTGCCACAAAAAGTACGCGTCATGATAGATTTTCTGAAACATCAAACCACTGCACGGACTCACCACATTCCCTAATAGGGCTTCTCATCATTTTTCGTTAAACGTGTGGAACTAATGTATGACCAGCTTATAGACGAAATCACCTAAGCTATTGATTTAATGTCAGGCCCGGTAAGGCTTGAACCTACGATCAATGACTTATGAGTACGATGCGGTAATTATTGATAGATGTTTTTCAACGGCCTGGTGAGGCGTCCATTGCTCGCCCTGCAGCACGATGTACAACTGTACGTAACTGATCCCCGCAAAAACCCTCAACAGTGATGGGAAGATGAGTGTGAATATTCTTCGGCTTGAACGCTGTTAATAACTGACCAATAAAAAACGCAAGGAATATTTGATAGTCCAAACCTGGCCCTCTCCTCTCACCTGAACATTTCTGCACTGACCCCAATCTCATGCCAATCCCATGGATTGTCATGAATACAAGATTTTGTGATACAACCTTTCCAATGCCTGTTCCTGCCAACCATCCCGACAACTCTTTGCCTTTACCGCTGGTGCCTCGTTCAGCGCGAGTAGATCGCGCTGCGATTGGCTTCGATTCTCGTACGCTCTTACGAATTTCAATCATGGCATTCGATCATCCATGGCGTATGGGGTTTGCCATTGTGGCCACTATTCTTGCCGCCATTGCGCAAATCGTTATTCCCCGATTGGTTGGTGATGCTGTAGACAATGCGCAAGGCATCCTGGGAGATCTGTCTTCATCAGAAACTAACGCAGGCAGGGCATTGGCGATCACTGCCTGGTGGCTATTTGCCGTGTCGTTTTTTCGCGGAGTGGTTACCATGATTCAGAACTATCAGGGCGAAGCCGTTGGCCATCTGATTGCCCATAAATTGCGTCTTGAGTATTATGCAAAACTCCAGCAGCTCAGTTTTCGTTATCACGATCAGACCCATACCGGGGAAGTGATGACCCGCGGTATCCTGGATATTGAAGGTGTGCGACTTTGGGTGCATACCGGCATTCTGAGAATGATCCTCCTTGCTGTTCTGATATTTGGTGGAGGAGCGATGTTGATCTCAATTGATTCGTCACTGGCATTAGTCGCGCTGACCTTCGTGCCTGTTGTTGCCGTGGGGGCCAGTCTGGCGCGACTCAAGTTGCGATCGTTGTGGTATGCGTTGCAACAGGAGCTTAGTGTGCTGACCCGGGTTATGGAAGAAAATCTCGGCGGCATACGTGTTGTCCGGGCGTTTGCTGCGGTCGGATTTGAAATGGCGCGATTTGATCAGATATCAGCCATTGCCAGGAAAATCACTCAACACCGCATTTGGGTTTTTGTGGCCAGCACCACCGCGATGACCTTTGCATTTTTTCTATCGATGGGAATGGTGCTGTGGATCGGGGGCGAACACGTTCTCGAAGGTCAGATAACGGTTGGAGAATTCGCTACGTTTCTCACCTTCATGACTATTCTGCAACAACCCGTGCGGCAAATCGCCTGGATGGTGAACTCAATTGCGCGGGCTTCAACCTGCGGTGCCAGAATATTCGAAATTCTTGATCTGGAGCCGGATATCCAGGAGCGTAAAGGGGCGGTTGCAATCCCCGCTGATGCGAATGGCATTATTCGTTTCGAGGGGGTGAGTTTTGGGTACTATGATCACAACAAAGAACCACGCACCTTGACAGATATTAGCTTCGAGGTGGCGCCTGGCAAGATTCTTGGCATTGTCGGGCCGCCAGGTAGCGGTAAATCAACCATCGCGAACCTGATTCCCCGTTTTTATGATGTTACCGATGGCCGAATAACCATTGCCGGTATTGACGTTCGGGATATCCAGTTACCGGCACTTCGCAGATACGTCAGTGTTGTTCAACAAGATTCTTATCTTTTCACTTCAGCTGTAGACACCAATATCGCTTACGGTGATCCATGGGCAGATCGTAGTGCGATTCGACAGGCGACTGAAACTGCCCAGTTACACCAGTACATCGATCAGCTACCGGATGCTTACAGTACCCTGGTAGGTGAAAGAGGGGTTTCATTGTCCGGTGGCCAACGGCAGCGACTTTCAATTGCCCGAAGTATTCTGCCAGAGTCGGGTGTAATCGTTTTTGATGACGCGACGGCAGCAGTTGATGCAGCAACTGAACTTCAGATTCGACAGTCTTTGTTCGAACATATGCGCTCCCGCGCGACAATTATTGTAGCGCATCGATTGTCTTCTCTGGCACATGCTGACGAAATTCTGTTTCTGGATAAGGGCCGTATTGTAGAGCGTGGCTCGCACGATGAGCTCGTGGCCCTTGGTGGTCGCTATGCGAATCTGTTAGACCTGCAAACTACGGTTGATCAAGGAGATCTGTCGGGATAATGGGTAGCGATCCTACATCTGCCGGAGCGCCTGATTCGTCTGCGACTAAGGCTGCAGATCAAATATTAAAAAACGACGAAAAGAGAAAGCCGTTAGCGGTGGTTGGATCGCAGGATGCGTTTGAAGAGGAAATGTTTGGAGCAGTTTTTGATGGAGTGATCCTGCGGCGATTCTGGACTTTCGTCAAGCCTTACCAGCGCACACTCTTCGTCGCTATGATTGGTGTGGTTATCTTTACCATTACGCAAATTTCCATTCCTTTACTAATTCGGTTTGCTATTGATAAGTCTTTCATCGGTAATCAGGCGGGACTGGAGTTGTTGCATATTGTGGTAATCGGGTTTATCGCAGTCGTAGTCGTTAATTACCTTGCCAACATGGCGCAGGAATTCCTGGTCGGACGTGTTGCAGGACATCTGCTATTCGATTTACGTCGTGCGATGTACGCTCATCTTCAGGTTGTATCGTTGTCCTTTATGGACAAGACCGAGGTGGGACGATTGATGTCTCGTCTGCAAGGTGACGTTAACTCGTTACAGGAATTCCTTGAGACATCAATTTTTGCGCTGGGGGACTTTGTTTTACTCATTGGTATTTGTTCGGTTCTGTTGTGGCTGGATTTTCGACTTGGCGTACTCACCCTCGCCGTGGTCCCGGCGTTGCTTGTGGTTCGGGTAGTGTGGTTGCCCTACGCGCGACGAGCATTCCTGACCGCTCGAGAAACCAGTTCTGCGGTTAACGGCGCATTGGCAGAAAATGTACACGGAATTCGTGCGATTCAATCCATGAACAGGGAAAAACTGAACTATCAACTGTTTGGTGAAAAAGCTAAAGCGAACCTGATGGCGCATCTACGTGCTTCCCAGTTTTCAAATATTATGGTACCGATTGTCGACACGCTAACCGGTTTGGCGATGGTTATCGTAGTACTGTTCGGCGGTGACATGGTGCTCGAAGGCAATCTCGAACTTGGGGTAATGGTCGCGTTCCTGTTTTATATTCAACGCTTCTTCGATCCGATTCGTTCCCTGACCATTCAGTACAGCATTATGCAGCGCGCCATGGCGTCCGGGCAGCGAATTTTTGAAGTCCTGGATGTCCCGTTGGCGGTAAAGGATAATCAGAATGCGATAACCCTGCATAACCACGATGGCTCAGTTGAGTTTGACAACGTTTCTTTTGCCTATGAGCCCGATCGCCCTGTTTTAAAAGGAATCAGCTTCAGGGTAGAAGCCGGTGAAATGGTCGCGTTAGTCGGACCCACGGGGTCTGGGAAAACCAGCGTGACATCGTTACTACACCGATTCTATGATGTGGATAGCGGATCAATCCGGATTGGCGGACATGATGTCCGCGATATCGCATTGGATTCAATTGGTGCCGAAGTGGGTATGGTATTACAGGAACCCTTTTTGTTTTCAGGCACCGTACTCGATAACATTCGTTATCAAAAGCTGGATGCGAGTCGCGATGAAATAGAGTCTGCGGCACGTACTGTCGGTGCCCATGATTTTATTAATGCTTTACCCGAAGGCTATGACACGGAATTGGATCAACGAGGCAGTAATCTTTCTCTAGGTCAACGACAATTGATTTCGTTTGCCCGCGCATTGGTGGCGGATACAAGAGTACTGATACTTGACGAAGCGACCGCAAACATTGACAGCTATACCGAAAGAGAGATTCAGCAAGCGCTCGCACAATTACTTAAAGGCAGAACGGCCATTGTGATTGCTCACCGACTGGCAACGATACGAGGAGCAGATCGGATTCTGGTGCTGAGTGACGGAGAAATTATTGAAAAGGGAAATCATGAATCACTGGTTTCAGAAAATGGTCTGTACGCACGCCTATATAAACTGAACCAGGGTTCGTTTGATGACCTCTAACAGTTACGCATGACACAAACCACACCAGGCTTCTAAATGAATAAAGTGGTAAGCGAAATTTGAGATAAGTTGGCGCCAGCGAACTCTTTCACTTTCGAGGAAGCGAAGGTCATGGCCGGGGGCTATTACACCTCAGATGCATTCCAGCAACTGGAATCGAAAAATATATTCCGGCGGAACTGGATATATCTTGGACGCGCCAATGAAGTCAAGGAACCAGGGGCTTCTACACTATGGAACTGGTTGGCGGACAGCTATTGGTAACGCACGGAAAAGATAACGTGGTGCGGGTATTGTCTAATGTTTACCGCCATCGGCGGTAACATAATTGCTACTGGCAACGGTAACCAGTCTCGATTCAGTTGCAATTACCACGCGTGGACCTGTGATTTGGAAGGGTAGCTTTAAGCTGCACCTCGAATGTCGACGCCCAAAGGGTTCGATAAATCCCGCTGTCACTTCCCATCTTTCAAGACCGATATATGACGAGCCGACCTGGCCGTGATGTGACCCTTGAATAAAGAGAATTCTCATGCATAGTCAACAGCCTCCACACATCATATTTATAAACCTGGACAGGATTTTCTGATTATCACCACTGTCAAACCACACCCAATTTGGTTGACTATATTATGCAAAATTATTCTGCCGATAAAAGTGCAAGAAAAAAACACATTCCTGCCGGCAGTGCCGTATCTATATATTTGTCTACCAAGCAAACGATTCGGATCATCAATCATGAAGGAGGACAAGTTGTCGATACATGGGCATTTAGTCGAGAAAATCCTTCTGAACGCTTATCAATGGAACACAGCAGATCCGCTCTATACAAGCTTTGGTTTGTATCAGACGACACGCTGGTCAGTAACAGTTTCAGTCCAATACTAACAATAAAAGACGATACGTCTCTGTGAATGCATGGCACACTGCATGCAGCGTGTAGTAAGGCCAGTTATCGCTATTATAGTGAAGGGGACAATCATTTAAATTGTCAGGACAATCTAATTAACATGTTAAGCGAATATGCTATTGAATAACAAGTTATTCCTTGCCCATGGAATCTGTTTGAACAAGCCTTAGTAGTCGAAAAAAATGAATCTATCTGATGTACCTGCCAGCACGCAAAAAGACGACTACGTTAAATTGATAGCCGAAAAAGATCTGATCTTGGTTTACTCCGCCTGTCCTTCTTTAGTAGGCCGCATTAGTGGAGAAAGACCCGCTGGCGCACTGTTGGAAATCATCGATCGATAAGTTAAAAGAAGCACTGCACCAAGATTACAGGCACAAATTAACCAGTGACCTGCAACGTGAAATCAGTAACAAACCTCACAGTTCGCCGGTCGCATATCTACATTTAATCAAAGTTAACTCGATGACAGGAAGATACCCGTGATTTTGTTGTTACTGTCAGCATTTTCCTGCTGGCTTATTTACCGTGAACGGCGGGACGTGGGAATTCTGGTCAAGGAGCGAATTTTCGCTTTTTGTCGTTTACAGGCTCAGACAGAGTCTTGTATGGAAGGGCAGTCAAATATATGGTTTACTATACATTTAGTCGGCAGCCGTCATATCTACGCGAGGAGTATTTAAATGGAAGCATCAATGCTGGAAGAAACCATCCAAAATCCTAACCCCTATCCAATCATAACGGAGCAACATTATGACGACATCTGGCATCTTTGCCAGCAGTCCCGTGATCTCGCCTGGGATCCGGCTAAACATATAGACTGGAAGCAACTCGAGGAAGAAGTATCGACATTACCGGAAGAGGTAAAGGCAGCCGGCGCGGAATGGTGGTCATTGCGCGCCTGGATGGAGCACGGGGCGACGCCATATGGCGCTGAGCGCTTTCGCCAGGCCGTTTTCGAGCACCTGCCCTTCGAGATCAAGCAACACGTCGCCAATTTCATCCAGGAAGAGTTACGCCACCATGAGGCATCATTTCGGATCGCCCACGCACTCGGTGGATATCAACCCAGCCCCCGTAGTGATTACTTACAACTCGTCATTCCAAAGTTCCATGACGAGAAAGAGGAGCGGCAGATGTCATTCTATGCCGGAATGGCTGTTAACACTTTGTTCGAGCAACTGTCTGGTGAATTGCTCACTGCGCGATACCGAAACGCACGCTTCGAAGGCATACGCGAGTCCTGCAAGTTGATCTTGCGAGACGAAGCGCGGCATATCCAGTTTGGTAGAATCCTGATGCGTCGGTTTTTCGGGGAACTGGATGCCGAAGAAAAGGAAATGCTCGGTACGAAATTTGCCGGCAAGCTTCGTGGCAGCCTGCTAAACGGGGTGTACTCGGTCGTGAACCTGAAGGCTGATGAACGCAAGCGCTCTGCCCGCGCCCGTACTCTGGCTGCTGAATACGGGCTCGGCGCAACGAACCCCGATGAAGAGGTTGATATCATCGCCGAAGCCTTGCAACAGATTCGGGAGGATGTGGCTCCTTACGACGTGCCAATCCCAATTATTCCTGAAATCGAAGGCGACAGGGAGCCAATCATCAAACAGGAAGCGGTGGCCTGAGCGCTGATAGTTTTCAAGCCCCGTGCAACATCTGGCAGAACATCTGGCAGGGGGAAACGGACTGCCATCACGTCTCGCAGTCCGTTTTGTATATTAGGCCGGCAATCAATCTGCCTTAGCAGCCACCACTTCAACTTCAACACGCGCATCCGGCGTTGCCAGAGCAGACACATAAATGAGTGTTGAAGCTGGCCTATGCTCACCCAGAAATTTAGTTCTCACTGCAGCGTAGGCGCCGACATCTGCGGGATCCAGCAAGTAGGCCGTCATTTTTACGATGTCGGTGGTATCCATGCCGGCACTACCAAGAATTTCCTGAATGTTGTGCCAGGTCAGTTCTGACTGCGCAATAACGTCCTTGCCATGCACTCCATCGACATCGATACCGATTTGTCCAGAAAGGGTGAGCCAACGCGCATTCGGCGAGACCTCGACGGCATGACTGTAGGCGGAAATAGGGGTGGCGACTGTGCCAGGGTTATGGAACTTTTTCATTCGATTTCCTTTGTGCTTAAGGGCAACTCTATAAATGGCTTTTTTGCCCGATTTCTGTGTTGGATTAATTTCTGCGATCCTCGTTTACCTATGTAAACTGCGGTTCTCGAAATCTATCCGCCTTGAACGCGAACAAAAACTCTAATTTACAGGGGCGCCCTTCAGATTGATGTTGAAAACCGTGGTTGCTCACCACCGGTTGGTGCACGCATCGCCTCGACGATCAATCGAATCTGCTGCTCGTCCGGCAGACGCGGATTGACTCGTATCTGACCACTCTTCATGGCGCCAGCGGCAACTGCGTCCCGACCTGCTTCGTCCTTGACCCAGTCATCCAGAGACAGGTCAAGACCAATTTCGTAGCGTAGCCTGGACAGGCCTGCTGCTGCAGTTGACCCGTCGAAGATCCGCGCGAGTTCATCGCCCTTCTCTCCCAGCTCAGGCTGATTAAATGTCATGGTCCAGGGCAACCCGAGCGCGTTGGCGAGACCATGGGGCACATGATTCAAGGCACCTAACGCCCCGGCAATAGCGTGTGCAAGACCGAGGTGCGCGCTGTTGAAGGCAATACCTGCCTGCATTGAGCCAACCAGGCACATGGCACGAGCTTCGATATTATCCGGATGCCGACAGGCAACAGGAAGCGCTTCTGCCAGCAGGGTCATTGCCGAGCGCGCGAAAGGATCGGTCATCGGCCCCGATACTTTAGAAGTAAACGCCTCGACGGCGTGGGTTACTGCGTCGTAACCCGAAGCCGCGGTGACGCTCACTGGCGCCGTCACCGACAGTGCAGGATCCAGCAATGCGACCTGCGCACTCATCTGTGGCGAGTTCAGCACCATTTTGTAATCTGTCCCCTTCTTCGCAACGATGGCCGATGAAGACACTTCACTCCCTGTTCCGGCAGTTGTCGGCACACAGACAAACAACGAAGAATGCGGGTGCATGAATACACCAGCGGGGCCTACTATGTCTTCAATGGGTCCCGGGTTACTCACCGCCATGCGTGCCACCTTCGCAGTATCCATTGCGGAACCCCCGCCAACGGCGATCACCAGATCGGCATCACTGTTCACCAGGGCCAGCCGTGCAGCCTCGACGGTATCTGTATCTGGCTCGTGTTGCGGCACACCGTGAAAAACAGGTTTGAATGCGTGTAACAGATCAGCGAGTCGCTTGTGCACGTCACCATCGATAAAGAATTCGTCGAGGATGACCATTGCCCGCTGTCGGCGTTCAAATTCAGCAATCTTCGGCAGCTGCTCAAGGCTCCCCGTTGCGAACACTACGCGATTCGTAGCATGTGAAAAACTAAATGGTACAGGTGTTTTCATAGGAATATTAATAAAGGAGTCGTTTTAACTAAGATCAACAATCACCGATTTGGACTGCAGGTAAGCATCCAGGCCCTCGCTACCCAGCTCTCTGCCGTATCCGCTCTGCTTATAGCCGCCAAACGGGGTTTCCAAACCAACTACCGCGGGAGTATTCACACTGACCGTGCCCGCTTCGATTGCCGCTGCCACTCGGTGTGCGCGACCTACATCACGAGTCCAGACGGTAGCCGCAAGGCCGTAGTCGCTGTCGTTGGCAACCGCGATAGCCTCTTCTTCGTCCGCCACTCGGATCACCGCCAACACCGGACCAAAAATCTCCTCACGAGCAACATTCATGGCATTACTCGTATGATCAAATATAGTGGCTTCAACAAATGGGCCCGGCTGGTCTGAAGCCTTGCCGCCACAAATCAACTTCGCCCCTTCGCGGCTAGCAATATCGCACGCCTCCAGAATGCGGGCCTGCGCTTTCAGATCAATCACCGGGCCGAGTTGCGTCTCCGGGTTAAGCACATCACCAGATTTTAACGACTTCGCAGCAGTTGCTAACCTTTCCACCACTTCATCAGCGATGGTGTCGACGACGATACAGCGCGTGCGAGCCGCACACTTTTGACCAGCATGTCCAAATACGCCAGCAGCAGTTCCGGCTATAGCCTTGTCCAGATCCGCATCATCTAGGATCAGGTTCGGAGACTTGCCTCCAAGTTCGAGCGTCACGCGCTTGACACCGTGCGCGGCGTACCCTGCAACTTCGCGGCCAACTTCCGTGGAACCTGTGAAACTTACCTTGGCTACGTCGGGATGTTGCACGAGGGACTTTCCAATCTCATCACCTGATCCAGGCACCACGTTGAGCACGCCCTCTGGGAGTCCAGCACGGACCGACAACTCTGCAAACAGTAACGTGGTTAGCGGCGTCGCACTGGCCGGTTTGACCACTACCGTGTTGCCCGCTGCCAGCGCGGGTGCCACCTTCCACAGCATCAGAAGCAAAGGAAAGTTCCAGGGCACGATAGCGGCACAAACCCCGAGAGGTTCGCGGCGCACATAACGATGCTGGTGGTCCGCGGAAGCAACCAATCGACCGTCAATACGATCAGCGAAACCCGCATACCAGCGCAACAGACCAATCGACGCCATAATATCGATACGGGTTTCGGCAATGGGTTTGCCTGCATGTACAGACTCAAGTGCTGTCCAGCGAACCGCATCCGCTTCCAGCGCTGAAGCAATGTTGTGCAGAATACGTGCCCGGTTGGAGGGAGGCATTGAACGCCAGGATGCGAAGGAATGCGATGCGCTACGAACAGCGGCATCAATCGTATCGCTGTCAGCAGCCCCGACGTCAACCAGGGTTTCGCCAGTTACTTTTGCAGTTGCCGCGAGCTTGAGTGGTGCAGCAACATAATTGCCATCTATGAATACCTTACCCGCCGGGAATTGATCCAGTAATGACTGGTAAGTTGATTGGTCTGTGGTCATATAATCAGAAAATGAGAGGTAATAGTTGGCCGTCTTCGATCTTTTCGATCATGGAACGGATAACAGGCATGGGACGGCAGTCTCGCAACATATCGACGGCGGCGGCGCGGTGGTCCGGATTGTCACGAAGCGATTCCGGGCTCAGGCCCGGGTAACCCTGATCGTTCAGGGCGTCGATCACGACCTTGAGAATTTGTGCTTCCATGCTTCCCTCATAGGGCATCTCGATTTCGGGAAACTCGCCGCCCTGCTCAGGCGGTAAAGTGTCTGGGTTATTCATAAATGGATGGCCGGATAGCAATCGTGGAGGCCCTCGCACTGCACGAACCTCCACTTATCGCTACGCAACATATGTCTACTCAACGGCGACAATAGCTTTAACTTTCTCGATACCGCCCACTTTGTCGGCATAGCTCTCCCAGAACGGCGCCATCGCAGCCTGCCAGGCTTTGACGTCAGGCTTCACAACTTCGGCGCCGCCTTCCACTGTCTTGGCTAACGAGGCGTCTTGCTCGCCAGCGGCGAGTTCATTGAAATATGGAATCGCTTCGTCCGCTGCGGCCTGCATCGCGGCTTGCTGCTCGGCAGTCAGACCGTCCCAGTACGACTTACCTATGTACATCGCGCCAAGGGCCCAGATGTGATTTGTCTCGGTCAGGAAAGGCACCACTTCGAACAGCTTCAATGCCTGATAACCCGACTTGGTCATGTCCATGTAATCGACAACGCCAGTTTGCAACGCATTGTAAGCTTCGGTTATCGGAACCGGAGTCGGATTGGCACCCAGGGATTTCCATAGGTCGATGTGCAGTGGGCTCTGTAACACACGCATCTTCTTGCCTTTTACATCTGCTGGAACACGAATCGGTTCCTTGCTAATCACATGCCGCGAACCATAGACGATAAAACCGAGCACCTTGAATTCCTGCGCTTCATACAACGCTTTGTATTCATCACCGGTTGGACCTGTCATCACTTTCTGGATATGTTCCAGATCTCGAAACATGAAGGGCATATCGAACAATGCTCCTTCTGGCACCCAAGTAGTGAGGTTGGCTAATGTGGAGAGCGCGCCATGGACAGAGCCGAGTCGAATACCCTCAGTGGTTTCCTTCTCGCCGCCCAACGCGCCATCAGTAACTACCTTGATCTCAAACTGTCCAGGCAGTTTTTCCTCAACAAGATCACGGAATCGATACCAGATCTTCGACTGTGGTTTCTCCGGGCCATATATGACCGAGATAGTCATGTTCTTGGGAGTTTGTGCTGCAGATTGCCCCGCGGCGACAAGACTCAGTGCCACGATGACCGCAAGTCCTGCTCGCTTCATCCATATAGTGGTTTTCGCTGTCATTAAATTATCCTCATAGTTATTGGGGTTGGTAGAAGAAAAAATGGCTGGTCATTTACTAACGACCATCGATTAACCAGCCGAGTCCCAGCGAGATCGCTGGCACATAGGTAATAAGTAGCAACGCCACAAATAACGCCGCCAACAGCGGCATCATCGCTTTAAATACATCGTGAACCGGTGTTCGGGAGATCGTGCCCGTAATGAAAACCAGCGTGCCAACTGGTGGCGTTAATCCGCCCAGCATCAGATTGACGACGATCACAATACCGAAGTGTACCGGATCAATACCGAGGCTGATTGCTACTGGCATCAGCAACGGCGTCAGAATCAGGATCGCTGCACCGATATCCAGGAACATCCCGAACACCAGCATCAGCAGGTTCATCAGCAACAATGCCATCAGTGGATTCTCTGATATGGACGTGACGCCTAACGCCAGGAGCTGGGGAATTTGTTCGGTGACAAGTACGAACGCAAACGGGGCGGCAGCGCCAATCAGCAAGCCGACCATGGCTGCTTCTACAGCGGCAGTGCTCAGTGTCTTCCACAAATCGCGCATGCCGTAGCTGCGATAAACAAACATGCCGAGTATCCAGCCATACACCACGGCCAGCACTCCCGCTTCGGTGGGCGTGACTATCCCAAATCGTATGCCACCAAGAATAAGTGCGGCGAGACCCAGCACAGGTAGGGCATTGATAAATGCGCGCCAACGATCAGATGCGCCAACCCGTGGAGTCGCTATTCCGTAGCCCTTGATTCGCGCGATGATGTACACACAGATCATCAGTGCCGAGATCATTACCAGACCGGGTACCACTCCCGCCAGCCACAAACTGCCAACAGACAGGTTCGAGGCGGCCGCCAGAATCAACAGCGCTATCGAAGGAGGAATGACATTTGGTACCGTTGCCGATGCTGCCGTCACCGCACATGAGAACGCCGGCGAATAACCATGCCTGACCATTTGCGGAACCAGTAACTTGGTACCTAGCGCGGCTTCAGAGTAACTTGAACCGGAGATACCCGCGTACAGCCCGCTGGACACCACATTGACTTGCGCAAATCCGCCTTTCAGGTGGCCAACCAGAGTGAAGGCGAAATCCATCAAGCGTTTGGTCAAACCACCTGCGTTCATCAACGCGCCAGCCGTGATAAAGAATGGGATGGCAAGCAACAAAAACTTTGTCGATCCGTTCACCATGTTCTGAACCACTGCCGCTGGCGGCATCAAGCCCCCAGCAAGGTTCGCCATAAATGCGGCAAAGATCATCGCAAATGCTACAGGTGAGCCAAGAGCCAGGGCAGAAAGGAATCCGATAAACATCACGATTTCTGGCTCAGCACCGGCGATACTGAGCAATTGACTCACATTCACCGCCCAGTAAATAGCGGTGCCAATCAAGATTGCCAGGGCTCCGCGCCAAGGCTGTACGCCTTCATCAATTCCGCGCAGTGCGAGATAGATCAGACCCAGCACACAGGCAATCGGAATCAGTGAAAATTTAATCCAGCTCGGTAATCCAAGCGCGTAGTTCACCCCACCTACCATCTGAATGATGGTCCAGCCCCCGAACAACAGCATGATCGTGGTGTACGCAATGATGATGTCACTTAATGTTTCAGCAACAACCCTGGCCCGAGGCGGCAACAGGTCGACTAACAGGCCAATAGACAAATGCATTCGTGTCCGATGCGCAAGGGGTACAGCAAGGAAAATCACTATAACGAACAACCACTGTGCGGCTTCAGCCGCCCATGTGATCGAGCTGTTGAAACCGTAGCGGCCGATCACATTGGCAAAAATAATGACAATGAGTGCAATGAGCGCGACTGTCACTGTGCCGCCAACGATGGTGTCGAGCAGGCCAAGAAAGCGTTGCACAACACCACGCATACCGGAAGCCCGGCCGCGCTCCATTGAGTCCTCCTCGATTTCTGGTGGCAAACCGGGGTCAGCGGCCAATCGCATATCCAATTCCTCCTCGTGGATTTGCTGCTGCCCTTATACGACCGTCTTTTTCTCTGGAAACCGCAGTGAGTCGCCCTTCTGACCACGGTCCATTTTCAACTATGTCATGACCACGTTGTTTGAGATTGGCTATAACCGCCGAATCAAATCGACTCTCAACGACCAGTTTTCCCGGGGATGCATGGCGCGGGTAAAACGAGTTTGGCCAGTGCTCAGAATGAAATGAGGGCGCCTCAATACTCTCCTGTAACCCGTATCCATGGACCAGATGACGTAAAAGGAAAATGGCCTGCCATTGATCCTGTTGATCACCGCCTGGCGTTCCGCATGCCAGGTAGCCTCGTTCTTCCCGGTCAAGTACGAGGGTTGGCGCCAACGTGGTACGTGGTCGTGTTCCTGGTTGCAGGCACGATGAAGAATCCTTATCCAGCCAGGTCATCTGTGCGCGTGTACCGAGGGGAAACCCTAATTCAGGAATAACAGGGGAAGATTGCAGCCAGCCTCCAGAGGGAGTCGCCGAAACCATGTTGCCATCACTATCGACCACATCAATATGACAGGTATCCCCGGCCACACTCGCCAGATAGCGAGGCGTCGAAACTTCATTCACCGTGGGTTCTCCCCCACCATAAGCCGACAACAGGCCATCTTCTCGCTGGCGATTAGCTGCCGCCTCGTAATCGAATGTCGGCATCGACGAATCCAGACAACCGGGACGCCAGTGATTGTTGGCCAGGGGACTAATTTGGTCCCGCCGATTGTTTGTGTATTCGTTGGACAGCAGTCGGTCAAGCGGGACGCGACCGTCGGTGGTCTCACCATAGTAGAGCTCTCGATCCGCGAACGCGAGCTTCATAGATTCCGCGACTCGATGCACAAACTCCCCGCCAACAGGATTGAGCGCAGCCATCTCTTGTGGACTGAGCAATGCCAGCGTCTGCAACAGTGCCGGCCCCTGACTCCATGGCCCGCACTTGGCAATTTTCCAGTCGCCGTACTCAAGCATCACCGGGGCTTCCACCGATGCAGACCATTTGGCGATATCGTCCCCGGTTAACAATGCAGAGTGAATGCGACCAGTGACGTCAATAGCACGTTCACTTCGGCAAAATCGGTCTATCGCATCTGCAACAAAACCTTGTGACCATGCTTTGCGTGCGGCCTCGATTTGGGCTGATCGGTCACTACCAGCCGATCGAGCAACACCCACAATCCTGCGCAAGGTGCTCGCGAGAGGTGCGTTTCGCATCAACGAATCGACAGCAGGAATATTGCCGTTCGGCAGGTATAGTTTCTCGGAATGGCGCCAGTAACGGTTGAACAAGCCTGATGCCGCGGAAAGGGTCTCGTGCAGTCTCGGGCTAACCGGAGTTCCGTGCTCAGCGTAGTGAATAGCTGGCTGAAAAACGGTTTCCACGTCCAAACTACCGTAGTCCTGCAACATTACCATCCATGCATCAAACGCACCTGGAACCACAGCCGGCAACAAGCCGGTACCAGGGACCAGGTCTAGATCAAGTGCACGAAACCGTTCTACTGTGGCCGCTTCGGGCACGGGGCCCTGTCCACAGATAGAGACCGTTGAAGTATCACCGTCCTGATACAACAGGATGGCGACATCCCCGGCTGGACCATTCAGGTGCGGCGCAACAATCTGCAACACCAACCCACCAGCCACCGCCGCATCAAAGGCGTTACCCCCCATTTCCAGCATCCGCATCGCGCATGCACTCGCAATCCAGTGAGAGGAGGATGCTGCGCCGAAATTACCAACTATTTCTGGTCTTGAAGGTTGCAATTATCCCGTATGCTTTTGAGAGAGAAAAACCACAAAGAACCAATGTAAGTAATTGGTTCCCAATTATAGAACCATTATAGTCAGCAATTATCTCGGAAGTCAAAAATGCGTGTTTATCGTGTAATTCTCTACTCAACCAACAGATTACTCTTGACGTGAGACAGATGTTCAACGATTGCGCGCTGGGCCCGATCGGCATCGCGGGCAAGGATGGCATCTACTATTTCTTCATGTTCTTTCTGGTAAGCCCTGCGGCGATCATCGGTTAGCCCGCGTCGACGCAACGCACCCCATCCATTGGAGCGTCGGATTCGATGCATTCCCTCGACGATACTGATCAAATACTGATTCTTGCTGGCACTGGCAAACGCACGATGAAACTTGTTATCCCATTGCTCAAACTCTGCCATCGAACGCGTCTCTCTACCCCTCAAAACAAGCATTTTTATCTTCTCGAGCTCAACATTGGATGCCCGCGCGACAACCAACCCGGCGAGCAATGGTTCAATGAGCAACCGCGCCTCCATCATCTCTTCCGGGTTGACCACACTTGCATCCATTACTCGGGGTACAGCAGCTGACACCGCATCTGAAACGAATGTGCCTCTGCCAACTTGTCTGTGAATCAGATCACGGCTTTCCAGCTGACCAAGAGCCCGACGAACAGTATTGCGACCTAACTTGTACTTTCCTGCGAGCTCTCGTTCGGTTGGCAGTTTTGTCCCTGGTTGCCACTCCCCAGAATCAATCTTTCCCTGGAGAATATGTAGTAGGAAATTGACAGTCATGATATCTTCTGAATTTAGTGCACTTTGATCCAATATGAACCAATACGGAACCAATATAACAAACTTTAACGTGTTTGGCAGATATTTTCGACGGCAGGACCTTAGTGGTTCTCGGCTTTGTGATGTTTGAAGAAGGACTCGAAAGGAGAGCAGCCAATCATGTTCCTCTAACGCCGCTAAGCTTTCTGCGGCGTTCGGCCGCAGTGTTCCCAGAAAAGACTGCGGTAATCCATGGCACACAGAGCTGGTCGTACGCCCAGTTTTACAAGCGCTGCCGACGACTGGCATCGGCAATCGCCGGCGCGGGAGTTCAGCCTGGAGAAACGGTATCGGTATTGGCACCCAATGTACCTGTCCTGCTTGAGGCTCACTACGGCGTCGCCATGGCCGGTGCGGTGCTCAATGCAGTTAACACTCGCCTTGATGCTAAAACTATCGCTTTCATTCTTAACCATGCAGAGACCAGGCTGTTCATCGTGGATGCTGAATATATGGATGTAGCTCGCGATGCAATCGCAATTAGCGGTCGAAACGTGACCACCATTGAGTACCATGATCCAGAGCAGGCGGGTTCGACTTCGTCTTTCGGGCACGGTGACCACACCGTTGATTATGAAAGTTTTCTTCAGAAAGGCGATCCAGAATACAAGTGGCGGCGACCTGCAGACGAATGGGACGCTCTCAGCCTGAACTACACATCGGGCACCACAGGCGAACCTAAAGGCGTCGTTTATAGCCATAGAGGGGCGTATCTGAACTCACTGGGCAATGTGATGACCTTCGGCATCGATGCCCGTTCGGTTTACCTCTGGACGCTACCCATGTTCCACTGCAATGGGTGGACGTATACCTGGGCTGTGACTGCAGCGGCCGGAACCCATGTCTGTTTGCGGCAAATTGAGCGAGACCGCGTATTTACCCTTATCCTTGAACATGGCGTGACACACATGTGTGGCGCACCAATCATCTTAAACATGTTGGTCAGCGGGCCTACAGAAGCCCGACTTCCGCATACTGTTGAAGTTGCCACTGGCGGCGCCGCTCCACCGACATCAATTCTGAGCGCAATGGAAGCGCTGGGTTTCAGTGTCACCCACCTGTACGGGCTTACCGAGAGTTACGGACCGTCAGCGGTTTGCGTATGGCAGGAGGAATGGGAGGCGCTAAACCTGCAACAACGTGGATCGCGCATGGCCCGCCAGGGTGTAAACCACATCATGGTCGAAGACATCATTGTTGCCGATTCACAGACATTTGAAGAGACCCCGCGAGACGGCACGACAATGGGAGAGATCATGTTGCGTAGTAATACAATCATGAAGGGCTATTTAAAGAACGGCGCAGCAACTGATGAAAGCCTGCAGAATGGCTGGTTCCGAACCGGAGATCTTGCCGTGCGCCATGCTGATGGCTATGTGGAAATCAAGGATCGCTCCAAGGATATTATTATTTCCGGTGGTGAGAATATTTCCAGCCTGGAAATCGAAGAGGCGCTCTATTCCCATCCGGGTATACTGGAAGCAGCTGTAGTCGCTCGTCCCGATGACAAGTGGGGCGAAACCCCTTGCGCGTTTATAACGCCTAGAGAAGGCGCAGCCTTGACTGCAGATGAGATAGTGGAATGGTGTAAAAAGCGTATAGCCCGTTTCAAGGCACCTAAGACTGTCGTGTTCGATGAACTACCGAAAACCTCGACCGGGAAGATTCAGAAGCACCTGTTACGCGAACGGGCAAGAAGTCTTAGCTGAAAAACCTGTTTGATTTTGCCGGACGACATAAACTATTTCATATTGCCTTTTAGTATTGATGAGTAGTGCCATAGACAAGAATGGATTTTAATAACGGAAAGCATCACTCTCTCCTTCGTCGTTCGGCTTCATCCCATGCCGTCAGTGGTTGGTAATCAGGTACAAAGCCAAGCCCCTTCTGCGCATCGGATGAAACCGCAAACTGTGAGGTGACCACATCGACAACCGCAGGCGCATTCTTAAGGGCCCTGGAAATGGCGCCTGGCAATTCAGCAGGATCTTCTACTCGCTCACCATGCGCACCCAGTGCTCGAGCCATAGCCGCGTAGTCGCTATGGTTTAGCGTAGTGCCTACCACCCTGCCACCGTAATTCATTTCCTGATCGTAGCGCTCTATATTCCAGGCAGCATTGTTCGACACAATAAATACCGCCTTTGCGCCATGCCGAACTGCAGTATCAATTTCCATCGCATTAATTCCATAGGCGCCATCGCCATTCACAGAAATCACCTGCCGCTCTGGATAATGCAGGGATGCTGCAATTGCAAATGGCACACCCACCCCCAGGCATCCGAATGCACCAGAATCCAGATAGGTTGTAGAATCCAATCCGATTCGCGCAAAACTCAACAGGTCTCCCCCATCGGCAATGCCGATGTAATTGTCGGCGGCGACCTCGCGAATTGCTGCAAATATCGCCTTGGGGTGTATCTTTCCGTCTTCGCATCGTTCTGGCGTACTATCTTCTTTGCTAATGCGTTCACGGTGTTTTTCTCGCAGCGCTGCGAGCCATTCTTCATCCCGGTTGCCTGATTTTGATCCTGATTTTTCCACTATTGCATCAAGCGCCAGAACGACATCAGAAAAAATCTCCGGCGATCCGCGCCGGTTGTCAATTAACTCCCCTGCATTATCAGCAATCCGTAAAAAGCGGGCGTTTTGAAAGACTGCGGGTGATCCATAACCCAATTGATAATCGAGTTTACGCCCGAGTGTGATCACAAGATCTGCCTGGGCCATGACCGCAGCTCTCACTGATGCCACTACTGCACTGTGGGTTGCAGGCACTAACCCCCGACTCTCCTGAGTATCGAGATACAAGGCGTCGGTTGCATCAAGAAACCAGCAAAGAGGTTCACTGGCCTCACACGCGCCCCTGCCACTAATTACCAGCGGCCGTCTCGACTGACGAATCATCTCCACTGCTTCTGCAACCAGCACAGGGTCTGGATAAAAACGGCGAGAGGACTTGGGCGCGATCCAGTCGTCCAGCACCAGTTGTTTCTTTAACGGTTGGCGCAGTACGTCTGTAGGAATCTCAATATAAACAGGGCCCGGTTCATCCATATCACCCTTCGACCTCGCTATTGCTTCGTCCAGTTCTCGTAACACTTGTTCGGGTACCCGCGTGGTTCGCGAAAAACGCGTAATCGGTCGCAGGATTTCGGTATGGGGAATATCCTGCAGTGGACCCATATTTGCCTGGGGACGTGTCGTACAGCCGCCGATTAAAAGCAGCGGAACACGGGCCAGAGATGCGTTTGCCATGGCCGTCACAGTGTTGGTAACACCAGGTCCTGCAGTGACCATGGCTACTCCCATCGTGCCCGTTAACTCGCCATGTGCATGGGCCATATGTACTGCAGCACGTTCATCTCGCACATCTATTATTTGAATACCACTGCGCGCCACATGATCCCAAATGGGTTGGATGTGGCCACCCTGCAACCCAAATACGCGCTCAATGCCATGCGCCTTAAGCAGCTTCGCATCGATTACGATAATTCGGCTATCGGGCACGTCAACTGCATCGCGACATGCGTCCAGCGTGTCGATGAGCGCGCTTTCTACAATCAGCGCAGCGGCTTCGCAGTCTTCAAGTATGTAGATGACTTCCGGCCCTGTGAGACGGAAATTCACTGGTACCACAATCAACCCTGACTTTGCCGCGGCAACGTAGATCTCAACCCATTCAATACGGTTATAGGCAAGTACCGCAACGCGGTCGCCCTTGCCAAGGCCCAGACCTTTCAGGGCGTTGGCAAGTTGGCAGGCGCGCGTATTCCATTGGCAGAAACTCATGCTCCGATCGAGATCGCTGGCTCCAACCCGGTTGGGCTGCAGCCGCGACTGGGCACTCAGCAATTGCCCAAGGGTCAGAGGATTAGTTTGCTTCAACAATCCACAACCTTAATAAACTGTTTAGTCCTTGGGTTCAAACTTGAACCCTTCTGCAATATGGGTAGCGCGCCAGAACGGCTGTGGTTCAATTCGCTCTGTCATCCAGGAAACGATATGAGGGTAGTTGTCCAGTGGCAGTTGCTGCCATTGATGAAGGTGTATTGGAGCGGCCACGACGACATCCGCGATCGTGACTGAATCGCCCATGAGATACTGTCGATCAGAGAGCCGATCATTCAAAATACCGGCAAGACGACTAAATCGCGTGCGTTCTCCTGCAAGCACTTCCGGATCAGGTTCGCTGTCCAGAATGGGTTTGACACAGTTCTCTACCAGATAAACATAGGCGCTTGGAAACCAACTGGATGACTCCCAGAGCAACCATCGATTGATATCTGCCCGTGTCTCCGTGTCTTTGGGGTAAAACTCATTCTTATTGTACTTATCCGCTGCGTATTGCAGAATCGCGTTCGATTCCCACAAAGTGAAATCGCCTTCTCGCATCGCAGGCAATGCCTGGTTCGGATTCAGCGCGGTGTATTCCTCGCCTTGTTGCTGGGCGGTAAAGTAATCAACATGATGATGCTCAAACGGGATATCCATCATCTTAAGACCGGCATGGACTTTTCGGCAGTTCACGGTAATTGGATCAGAATGTATTTGCATGCTTGCTCCTCTGGTCAGGGTTTATGTGATGTTTTGTGATTTGAGACTTCAAATTTTCAGCAATACTGTTTCGCAGCCGGGTAACCCGCTTGGTGAGATCATCAAGCTCGGTTAATTCATGACCGGTAGTGGCCGCGGCTAACCCAGGAACTCCCTGAGCCTGATTTCGCAATGAGACGCCCTCTGGTGTCAGCGTTACTCTGACCTTCCTTTCATCATCTGCATCCCGTTCCCGACGCAAAAAACCCGAACCCTCAAGCCGTTTTAAAAGTGGGGTCAGCGTTCCTGAATCAAGTTTCAGGTGTTCTCCCAGATCGGAAAGGGTCAGATTATCCTGCTGCCAGAGAACCATCATCACCAGATACTGTGGATAGGTAAGCCCCAGTGGGTTAAGCAGGGGCCGGTAAATCCCGGTCATCGCGCGTGATGCGGAATAGAGTGCAAAACAAAGCTGGCGCTCCAGATTCATGCGGTCCTGGGATTGTGGCGATTTATTCACGGATTGCTTCTTGTTCATTCCGAAAAGATAGCGCAAAATTATATTGTGTGCAATTTAATTTTGCGCTACTGTTTGCATTCGCCTTATTTTCGGCAGCAGAATCCGATCTAGATGCCGACTCACAATTCGGACCTTAAGGCTGAAAAGGTCTGAACTGATGGCGAATCAAGCGACATAATCTGGAGGTCACATATGTCTCAACAAAATTTAGAGGAACCGAATGCCACCTCGCGTGTCGCCCGGTTTAACTACCTCGCCAGCTCCATACCCCATTCTCTTTACCGCAACGGCAACGTCTCGCTGACGCGTAATCCGGATGGCACCGATGCAGGGATGGAAGGCTACGAGGAGGAAGCGTGGAATAAGCAGGTGCTGGACGCAAGAACCAGCGAAAATGGCACGCGAGGGTTGCACATCAACGGTTTCGAACTGCTTGATCACCCTATCCAACAGAGCAACATCAATTTTCTGAGTCACGAAGATGTGGTCACACGCCACTATCCCGAATGTGTTGAGCTGTTAAAAGGAGTGACGGGGGCACGGCACGCGTTCGCATTCGATCACAACATTCGATGGGCCGAAGGCGATGACAAGAAACAACAGACTGGCAAAGGTCAACAGGTACAAAGGCCGATACAACTGGTTCATGGTGACTACACGCTGACCAGCGCACCACAACGCCTTCGCGACCTGGCGTCGCCTCCCAGCATTAATGATACGATGCGGCATTTTCTGGCCGAAGGCGAATCTGTAGTTCCGCCTGGGTTAGTAGATGAGGCGCTATCTGATTCGGGTCGGTTTGCCATCATCAATCTGTGGCGCAATATCCATCCGTCATCCCCTGTGCTGCGAGACCCGCTTGGTCTTTGTGATGCCCAAACCATTCGCACAGAAGATTTAGTCGTATTCGAGCTGCACTACACGGACAGGGTTGGCGAAAACTACTTTGCCCATGGATCAGATCGCCATCAATGGTATTTCTTCTCAGAGATACAACACAATGAAGTGGTACTGATAAAGCAATGGGATTCGGCGGGCGCTTTTGCTTCGTCCAAGGGCCAGGAGGCGGATGCAGGCTCAACCCAACCTTGCAGTCTTAACTTTCACAGTGCATTCGAAGACCCTATGTCACCAAGAGACGCTCCTGATCGGCGTAGTATTGAAGTACGTTGTGTAGTGATTTATTGAAGTGTATTTACGCAACCGCTGAACTTAAGAAGCCGTTTCATTTTTTAGCCATCTCGAAAACGTCCTTACAATGACGGAGATCTGCAATCATGCGGACATAGGTGCTGGAAAGTTTCCGATAGGTTGAAGTTGAAACCAGACTCAGAAGCCGACCCATCAATTTATGAACCCCAACGGTATGAGAGTTCAATAACGATTCGTGATTCAATACACATAATCGTTAAACTTCTCAGGGGCATTGGACGTAAATTATAGAAAAACATGGTGGGCCCGATAGGACTTGAACCCCGGCAACTGCTGCTGCGTTGCCCTAATAAGCTACATCCTTGTAGCGATACCACCAGTGGATTATGAGGGCATTGCTCACTCTATATCCATTTAACTATCAGATAGTTACAAATTCATTAAAAATATGTTGAAAGTTTGGTGATTTACTATTTAAATAAAATCAAGAGCTTATGAGTTTTAGAACTAATGGGTTTTTGCGCTGATTAACATTCTCACAAAACCGGACCAACAAATACGGATGCTACAAATGCTTTTCAAAATCCATCCGCTCATGTAGAACAGCCAGCACATAAAGCGCTTCCGTATCATAGGCATAGAAAATCACATGCTTCCCTGCCGAGTACGAATAATATCCCCCCCTGAGTTCACTCCGATCTCTTCCTAACCCCGGCTCCTCAGCCAAGGCGTAAAGACAGCTATCATTATCTCCCAAATATTTGTCTCTTTGTTTTTCACCCCACCGATATTCGGTGTGCCGTCCTGTTTCTAACAAGTCCAGCCTGACCTAGTCGGTAATTATTATTTGAAGCACTTCAGCTTGCTGTTAAGTCAACCTTTCTCTTGTCAATTTATTTTACGATGGGCTTTAGAGAATAAGCTGGATGCTTCCCCTCTTTTATCCCTCGTTCATCATAAAAAGATTGCGCACCCGGATAGCGCCAACCCAGCCGACTGCTAGCGTTTTCATGTCAGCTAGTGATGGGACAAGTCAAAACCAGACACCCATGACTAGGAGCAGATAGATACCAAACTCCGTTACAGGCAGCCAGGCTCCTGCATACCACTTGATGATGGCGACCGGGTTTGGTGGAAGCTCGAACTGCGGGGACGCTTTCATCGGAATATCCGGGCGCTAATCCCAACCTTTGATTGCGCCAGCCGGTGCGCCCAACACCAATTCTTCAGCTGTGTGTCCAGTATTACTGATTGCCATTTCTCAATTTTGTAATCCGTTAAACAATGGCAGCGTCACTCCGTCCCCTTTTCTCGTTCCCTTGCTCTGACGTCAGGTTTGTCTGGATTTTTCCCTGTTATTCGTCTTCGGCCAGCTTCGCTAAATCATTGGCAGCCTCACGCAAAATTGGCAAGTAGCGATCACTTTGATTGATAGAGATACGTGACACCGGGGCCTGAATTGCAAGCGAGCT